>Ga0209541_10009176_pt1 | contig 16079 bp, 12 predicted proteins | sample RifCSPlowO2_01_FD_184027 | JGI IMG/M metagenome (GOLD analysis project Ga0209541, IMG submission 184027) | Groundwater microbial communities from Rifle, Colorado - Rifle CSP2_plank lowO2_0.1 (SPAdes) (version 2) | ecosystem: Environmental > Aquatic > Deep subsurface > Groundwater | place...
GACATTTAGAGAATCGGTAGCGTTCTGCGGAACCGTTATGTTCAATTCGTCATTGACAGTTCTTATCTTGAAAGCGTAGTTCTGCGCGTTTCTGTTTGAATTGAAGCCATTTTGCGCGTGAGAATTACCAGTCGAGGAGACATTGACATAGCCAATTCCAGTTATATTGAAGTCATAATTTCCATTTGCCGAAGATTGTATAGCTGCGTTAGCCCCCGATCCTTTCCTGAAAAGAATAAGTCCGTTGATAAACGTGTCGTTCCATCCCTGATTGTTCGTCGCATCGTCTTTCACAGTCGCCCTTCCTGTGTTGATTGTAAGGCCGCCCGTTGGATTTAACAAAGTCACACTGGAATTGTACAAAATATTCGCTAACTCATCTTTTATATCATATGCAATATCTCCTTGATCAGCAGCGACTGTGTAAACAGAACCGTAGTTCGTTATCGGCGTGCTGGCGTTGTCGGTTACAGCAAGAGCCCACATGCTCTCGTTTCCAGCCCCTGCAATCGGCGTGCTCACAGACAAATTAATCAGCGAGTTGTTGTTGGGTGTGACGAGATACCCTGCCCCAGCAGTACAATTGATGAACGAAACGCTGACAGAGCAAGCCCATCCGGGGCCAGAAGCCTCTGTCACGACATATCCTCCAAGTCCGTTGCTGCCCGTGCCTGTTGCGTTTGAAATGTTGACCTGAATAATGTTGTCAGTGGAAGTTGCAGAATTGTTTATCCTCAAAGTGAAGTTCTGGCTTGTCAGTGCAGTAAAAGTAGTGCGGTTGATTTTCGTAAAATCAGTTATGTTGCTCATCGTCCATATCTCTGCAGTGAAATTGGACGCAGCGAAAGCAGGAGACGCAAATATGAAGCTAAAGGCAAAGCTAAACGCAAATATGAAAAATGCAGCAGGCAAAACTGTTTTCAAAGGTTTCTCATCGAAATTTTTTCCGATTTTTTCTTTTTCTTTTTTATTCATCAAATTTTTACCTCACTTACCTAGCAATTTTACCTCGCAATTTTGTTTTGTTTCGGACTGTAGACCTTTGACCGGCCCACAGAAACAAGTTCTACCTCGCCTTCATGACGCATAGCCTCCAGATATCCGGAAATAAAATCTCTCCTAACATTCAGAAGCCGCGACAATGCGCTCAAGGACATGGGTTTTTTGCGTATAGTATCGAGTATTCTACTCTTCACACCCACAGACATTCCTGTCATTGAAAAATATTTCGAATTGTACGCTATATAAAGCTTTATATGGTTTTGCATTTCACTGTTTCATCACTTTTCAGTTATTCCGAGCAAGCTCGCTTTTCAAGAAAAAGTTAGGGAAAGAATTTGAGTTTTTTGAGCTTTGTTCATTCCTTTTTCAGTTCTTTTTTCATTCCACCTTTGCTGCCGAGAGAATTCTGTCAACAAAACTTACGTCAATTCCGATTTTATAACCTTCCGAATCTCTTATTTTTTTTATCGGTATGTTGAAATTTTTCTTCAATTCCGTGACATATGCCCTCGCGCGGGATTCTGATATGTCCATTTTCTTGGAAATTTCTGCGTATGTGTGAAAGCCTTCGTTGATGAGCAGCGTAAGCAATTCCCGATTCCTACCCATTACTTTCTGCATAGTTGTGCCGTTGAACCCTTTGCTCGATTTCCTGTAGCTGCTGAGCGATTGCTCGGACCGCTGCTCGGTCAATCCGAGCTCTTGCTCGTTTTTTGCTCGGTTTCGAATTGATTGCTCGAAAGCGCTCGCTCGGTCAATCTTTTCAAGAACATTTATTAATTTTGCGATTTTACTCTCAAGAGACGAAATTGAGCTTGACAAGCTTTCAAAATTTTCAAGCCTAGCGCTATTTATATGTTTGAACTGTTTGGATTTTTTTCTTACTTTTCCCATTGGCCAGCACCACACCAGACAAGCTTTGACAAGCTTCTGACAAATCTCTGACAAAACTGTTTTCTATTTGATAGTAAATAAAGCTTTCCAAAATAAATGTTATTTATTGATACTTACGGTGAACGTGCCATGGTCAATGTAACAAAAGCCGACGGGACAAAGCAGCCCTTCGACAAAAACAAAATTTACAACACCTGCCTCAGGATGCACGCGACTCCGCAACAGGCACGCGATGTCGCAGACCGAGTGGCAGGCAAGGTGTACGAAGGGATACCGACGAAGAAAATCCTGCAGATGATTTTCACTTATTTGAAAGCCCACCGACCGGAAATCGGCCACCGCATCGACCTGAGGGAGGCAATAAGCAACATGCGCAGCAAGCCGGACTTCGAGCGCTTCATACAGCTGCTGCTCGAGGCGGAAGGCTACAAAGTCGATGCGAATCAGATTGTTTATGGCAGATGCGTTGATCATGAAATTGATGCAATTGCGAAAAAAGGCGGCGAGACAGTTTACGTAGAGGTCAAGCACCACATCCAGTCTCACACGTTCACAGGCGTCGGCGTGTTTCTCGAGGCGCGCGCCACGTACGAGGACATGCAGGAAGGATTCAAGGAAGGGAAGAACAGATACAACTTCAACCGCACGCTGGTAATTACCAACACGAAGCTGAGCGAACATGCGATACGCTACGGCGATTGCAGAGGCATTTCCCACACCGGCTGGCGCGACCCTCCGCAGCGAGGCCTTGAGGAAATCGTCGAGGAGCACAACTTTCATCCAGTCACGCTGCTGAAAGGCGTTGACACAAAAATTTTCGACCGTCTCGGAGACGCTGGGATCGTGTTGCTGAAGCAGCTGATCGAGGGAGACTTGCAGAAACTTTCACATGAGACAAGGATTCCGAGAAATATCTTGCAGCAACTTGCAAACAAGGCAAGCGAGATTATCAGGCATTAAATTTCAGGGGATTTTATTTACAGCCATAATTAATTTTTTTGGCAACATCGCTTTAATACTGCGGTAAAAGTTATGTTTAAATAAGCGTATTAATATCATATTAATATGGTCAAAGCAATAGTCGAAATCGAAAAGGAAGCAAACAAGATTCTAAATCACCTTAAGGCAGAGTATGGACTAAAAGACAAATCTCAAGCGATTAATTTCATGGCACATGAATTCAAGAAATTTGTTAGGATTGAACCTGAAGTTAGGCCTGAGTACATCAAGAAGCTGGAAAAAATCCATAAAGGCAGACACATAAAAATAGGATCTGTCGAAGATTTCAAAAAGCGTTACGGATTGAAATAAAATGTACTCAATAGAGAACAGTCCTAAGATAGATTTGATATTCAAAAAGCTTGCCAAGAAGAACCCGAAACAGCTTGAGACAATCGCAAGGAAACTTCCAGAAATAGTTGAAAATCCTCATAGATTCAAGCCTCTTGGCAACATTATGAAGGGTTTTAGAAGAGTTCATTTTGGGCATTACATTTTGACATTTTCTATTGATGAGAAGAACAAAATAGTTACGCTTGAAGACTACGATCATCATGACAATATTTTTAGAAATTGATTTTTTACAGTTGTAAGCAATTTTTCAAAAACATTCCAATAAAAAAGCGTGAAGGTGGAGAGATACGAGTGATAACACAAAGAGAATAGTTCAGCAACTAGAAGCAAGTAAATAGATAATATTTTCTTACTTCTGGCAAATGGATTGTTTAGATTTTGATATGAGCTAAATAGTAGTTTCAGTTTGTTGATTTTGGACTTCATTATTTTGAACCTCTGAAATTTCTGTCTTTTTACTTTTCTTAAATCCAAAATACCATACGCTCAATGCAAGCACTGCCAATACTGAAATAGAGACCATAATACCATTTGGAGATGTAACGAATGCAACAAAACCAGTTAACGGATTTGTAGGCTGCGAAACCGTGGCTGTCGTTGTTGGAGTAGTTGTGGGTGTTGTTGGTTGTTGCGGACTAGTTTCTGTAATTGCAGGAGTTGTAGTTGCTGTGGGTTGTGCTGTTAAAGCCGCAGTGCCCCCTCCTCCACCCCCACCACCGGTCGGTCCAGATGGGGTGTTTGTAGGTGTTGCAGGAGTAGGTATCTGTTCCGAACCAAATCCAGCGTATGGTGTTCCAGGAGTAAGGCGGAAAGTTATTTTGTTATTAACTGTATCAATAGAAATTATATCCGAAGAAGGAATAGAAACCCAAGATCCACCAACAAATTTATACACTGTAATTGTACTTTCATCAATTCCTGTATCATTGTAGCTCATGACTGCAATTACGTCAAAATTTCCACTTACAGATATTTCAAATGTGTTTGACACAGAACTTGTTCCTTCTGGCGAACCAATAAAATAAGTACTACCAAGATCAGTTACATTGTTTATCGTACCTGCAGCAGCATCATCGCAACTTGTTTGTAATTCTAACCCCTGCATGACAACTTTTATTGTAGTTCCAGATACGCATGTTATCGGCTCATTAGATATCGGAGTCTGCGATATTTCAATTGTTGAAGGGAAGTTCCAAGTTATATTTTTTTCAGTAATGTCCCCACTCTCGAAAGAATGCACCTCGTTTGCTTTTACTCCAGAAATGTAAAATTCTATCTCCGCACCTTCCTCAATATTTCCTTGGACCAATAATTTGTTTTGATTTCCAGATAACCCACCGTATTTCCCGGCTTCAGCTACAGTGATTCTTCCTTTTTCTACTCCATTAACTTTTGCAACTATTACAGTTCCTACAGGAGTATCTAAATCGTTAATCTTAGAGGTTCCATAAAAAAGATGTGGAAATTGTGGTGAAGAGTCTTGACCTAAAACTAATACTGGTAAAGAAATTACTAGCAAAGAAAAGAAAATTAAAAAAATTGCGCAGAATTGGAGCTTGTTTTTTGCTTCCATATTCACTCACCATCTGGCTTTACTAGTCTCCGCCACTTAATGATAATGGTGTTGTTGTGAATCCTGGTAACAAATCTGAGTTTTGCATGAATACCCAATATCCACCAAAGTTCCTTACTGTCTGCTCCCAGTAGTTTTCTGGGTCAGCGCCTTGTTCCTCTATTTGTGGTATCCATACGAATGAATCTTGGTTGAAGTACCATGAACCCCAGTTGTCTGAATAACTTAGATATTGCTGCGGGCTTATTACAACATCCAAGGCACGATTTCCGTTTGCATCGTATACTAGTGAACCGAATGCTTGGCCTATGTATGTGTACTGATCCCAGAGATATGTCAGATACTGATCACAGACTTCTTCGAGCCACAGGTAATCACCGTTGTGCCAGCCCCATTCCCAATACCAATCGCTTTCGCCTGAACCGTAGTAGTACTTGTAGTAGTCATAGTGCCAGTCATAGTGGTAGTACCCTTCGTAATCATAGTGGTAATCATACGACCAATCACTGTTACTAGAGCATGGGCTTTGCAAGCTATCAGACAACTGATTTGCTGGACCGACCAAGTTCCACTGCGTGTCCAATTGCCTTACTGGAGGTGATGTCAAATCACGCTCAAAGATGTATCCTATTTGGTTCCTTTCTGTCGCATGGATGTATAATGCATCTAAAGGTGAAATGCTGTTGTCTGTAACTAATTGCCATAATTGTGACGCCGAGTCCCATCTCAATATTGTATCAATATTCCCAGAAGACCAAAATTTATCACCTTCCAATCTTATTGGTGTTGACCTTAAGTTCCAGCCTTCTTCAAGTGGAACTGTCAAGTCGGTTATTGTCAAATTAACTGATGTTTGAGATTCATGACCTGCTGTATCATTAACTAATATTGGAAATGCAAACTCACCCAAAACTAATTCTTCTGAAACAAGTTTTTTCAAGTCGTCCCATGAAATTACTTCCATATCATAAAGATGATACAGATGTTCTCCAGCACAGAACTGATACTTGTAAAGTCCTGCTTCACTGTCAAAATATGCAGCAGGCATATTATGCATTTCCTGTGCTAGATAATTGTCCCAAGCCGATTGATAAAAGCTAGGTAAGTCAGTTACCTGTGGATAGAACATTGCAAGTAATGCATCCTCTACATTTACCTGAGCATCATCAATTCCATGAGTATCACTTGCGTTTATTTCAAAGAATGTACACTTAGGATCGTCAAAATATCCTATCTGGCCACTAAAATATTCTAAGTCAATTATTTGGTGATCAACTTCTGCTGAGTATATTGTTGGTGGATTATCGTCAACTACGGCAACCTGACATTTGAAAGGTAATTCCCAATTTTCTGCATTGTCCGAAGACAAATAACAAATTTTATGCACTGATTCTTGTGGAATGACAAATGGTTCTTGATATTGAATGAAACCTTCTAATGTTTCCTCTAATGGGCCTATAAGCTCTTCTTTGAAGTCCCACCAACTAGGCACACATTCTTGAGTTTCTGACTCTTCTGTCTCTGGGTCATCAACTGCAAATGCACATTGTTCTGAGCTTTCGTAAATGTTGCTATCTTCAAGACCAACGTATTCTACTATATCTCCAGCTTCACATTCAGCAGGCACTAAAACAGTATACCATGTAGAATTTACTCCAGAACCTTCATCCTCGTCAGTAGCTGCTAGTGTTATAGTTGTGCTTGTTGATATGAAGTGAACGTTCACTGGTACTGTTCCTTCACATGAAGGGATGTTGTATACACCAGGTGTGCTTGAATCGCCATAAGTTTTTATTGTTACTGGAGGAGTTAGATCTTCTTGTGCTATTGTAGCACCTACAAACAGTAAAAAACTTGTTATTAATACAGTTGCCAAAGTAGCTTTTCTCATATTTTCACTACTTTTTAGTGATATAATTAAGGATTTAAGCTTTTCTATTTGGTAGAAAAAATCAAGAGTCAGGTCTCAGGATGGCAACATTTTTATTAGTCTGCCATGTGAGACAACAAGGGTTAATTAAGAACAACGTGATTTGAAAAATAAGTTAAGTGCTCCCACGGGATTTGAACCAACATTGCAAAACTCTAAGCACTTGAAATTGTAGTTGACTCGTCCGAAGTATTAACAGTTTTATTTTTCACGTGTTCAAGTTCGCTTTTTCTTTCGCCTGCCAGCTCGACCTGCTTGCTCATCTCTTCCGGCTTGCGCCTGCCTGGCATGCTGTATGACGTGTAGAAGTAGTAGATGAGAATCGCGATCACGACGACGATGACGACTGTGAGAAGCGGGTTGGTTGAAGCGAAGCTAAGGGCCTGCTCGACTGCAGAACCGCTTACTGGAGCGCCTGTTGGAAATGCTGGCAGTGATATGTTTGAGAGTCCTGGGATTTCTGGAAGGCTTGGAAACCCTGGAAGAATTCCTTCCTCTTCACCGATTGTCAGGAAAGGCCCGCTCTTCGTTATGTTGAGCACGACTCCGTGGAACGGATAGTTGACGACGATTGAAAATGAACCGCTTTCATTTGTTGGAGTGATGCTGAAATAAAATTGCTTGGAGCTGTTGCCTGGGACGACGTCGGAAGCTACTGCCGGTTCGAAAGTCCATCCTTCAGGCGTAACGACTGTGAGGTCAACGGACTGATTTGTTGCCTGATTGTTTTCAACTTCGAATGAAATGTTGAAAGGAACATTCTCGTCGACCCGATCCGGAACTTTTATGTTTGTCACCACAATCTGAGGGGCAGGAGCCTCTCCACTGACGCGCAAAATGAAAACTGTGGAGTTTGCGACTTGCCTCCATGACTGCATTTCCTGAAGAGTGACGTTGACTGTGTAAACTCCTGGAACCGCGTCAGACGGGGCTGCGATAATGATGCTGAGATTTACTGGAATGCGTACCACTCCGGTTTCAGGCGACCATTCGCGCAGAGTGAAAAGATCTTGGAAATAATCAGGGACAGAAGTCACGTTGTATCCTTCTGGCAGGCCGCTGGCAGTGACTTTGACTTCATGCGAGCCGAACACTCCTATGTTCGTCACGCCGCCATCGACAAGTATCTGTCCGCCTGGGGCGACTTCCACGAGATCAGGCATGTGTATTACAAAACCGTGGAACGGATGGCGAGGCCCTGCAGAAAAAACGAATGACGAGAGCGAAATAGAAATTGCTGCAAATACCAATGAAAGCGCCACCGCAGCGAAAAATATTTTCCTTTTGCTATTCAATCTTCACACCTTTCACTATAGAGTTGATGTAAAAAAGATTTATTTCAGAAGGTTTATTGGCATACGGCATGCAAGTATAAATTTTTTTTCTATTTAGTAGAAAAATTTCAATAAAGACTTAAAAGTTATTCGGTTTTTGTATTCTCTGCATTATTTCTTCCATCACCTCTTTCATCGACCATGAAGGATTTTGCGTATTCTTCCTCACTGCTCAGCAGAGGCAATATCTTTGTTATTTGCGCTGCCGTGCTTGGACCCAAACGAGCGGCGCAATAATCTCTGTGCTCTTCAATTACTTTTATGAAAGATTTTTTGTTTGTCTGGGACTCGAAATCAAATCTTGCTTTCACGTCCGGGCGAGCTTCTGCCAAAAAACTTCTATAAATTTCATCCATGCCAAGATAGAGAAGTTCAGAATGACGAAGGATGTAAGCCAAAATTATGTTTCGTTTTTTAGTGTACCTTGCATGTGAACCTTGCAGTTCTAAAGGCAAACCGCCCAGAGAATTTTGTCTTGAAAATAATTTTTCTGCGATTCTTTCAATTCCCAGCATATTATTATTTCATTTCTGAGAATTTATTATTTTACTGTCAATTCTCAGGTCGTCTCAGGTAATTGTTCTGGTCGCTGTTCTTCAGAAAACCATTTCCAATCTTGGGACTGTTGGAGGGACGTTGACGAGCTGTTCGATTCCTTCGATGAGCTTCTTCCCCTTCAACGTGACTAGGTAGACCTTTCCCCTCTTTGCAACGTATTTTAACTTCAAAAGAATTTCAAGATGCTTGTAAATTTCGCTCGAGCCGATCTTTATTTCGAACTTTCGAAAGCCCTTCTCGATCTGCGTGTAGGACATCGGCTTGCTGTTTAGCATCATAAGCAAAACGCTTCTCTTACCGCTTCCCATCACTTGGCTCACTTCGAGCATCTGTTCGACATCGGTTGTCATAGTAATCACTATGAGGTAATTAAAAGGATTTAAACCTTTCTACAGCCCATTTCCTCGATGGTGGCTCATTTCCCACTTTTCGTACATCGAGATCTTCGGCAATGCTCGGGTTGGTGATGTTGACATGCGTCGTGGTCTTTGTGCTGAGCGCGCTGCTCTGCTTGCTGATGCCCCTGCTGAGGCACCGAGAGCGCCTGCGAAAATTGATTCAAACAAGGCTTTGCTTCCCCTTGGCCATACGTAGCGCAATGTCTGTTCGTTTCTTCCCACCCAGGAGTTGAAACCTTTTCCTAGGTTGCTCGCTGCATGGCCTGCCGCGTCAGTCGCAGAATTTACTGCCGAACTGATGGTCGAAGCAAGTGGAAGCGAACGTGAAAATCTTGAAAATCGTGGTTTTGGCAATCTCAAACTTCCGATACCTCCGCTTGCGCCGTAATACACTGCGAAGAATGCTCCGAGTCCGAGAAGCGCTGGTATGTAAAACTCCGGCTTTCCGATGAATGCAAGCATGCCTGTGACGCTGCCGAGAAATCCTTGCTCAATCGTCACGTCATAGCTTTCTGATATTGTTTTTTCCTGTCCGCCAGCCTGTCCGTCGACTGTGTAGCTTGCAACGAATTCCATCTTTCCTCCGCTGTCGCTTGGAGTGACGTGGAACAAAACTGTTTCTTGCGAAGCTTCGTCAACATCTATCGGCTGTTTCTGGTCCTCTTTCCTTATCGTCCATCCGCTAGGCAGGTTGACGTCAACGGTTGCGCGTGTTCCTGCATTTCCGTCATTGACTATAGTATAATTGACAGTTGTTTCCTGTCCTGCTGTGAAAGTTTCTGGAAGTTGTGCTCCTCCGCTTCTCAACTGCGGCTCAAGCTTCTCAGGCAAGACTTCGAGGTAAATCCTTCTCGTCATGCTTGCACCGTAAGCCAAAACTTTCACTTTGAACTGGTAATTGCTTGCCGAATCCTCCGGCAGATGCAACGTTACGATGAAGTCCTGCGTCTGGCCTGCGTTGAGCACGTCGACAAGAGCAGGAGAAACTTCTGGAAATGCAAAATCAATATCGTTGACCAGGACTTTCACCGAGTTCGCCTCGACAAGCCCGTCGTTCTTCACTTTCACCGTGAATGTCAAGTCGCTGTTCTCATAACCGCTCATCTGAGTTGGAACTTCTATCGACAACAGCGCGCCGTAAAACGAACTTCCTCCGCCTCCGCTGCTGCTTGAGCTCGATTCAGATTGTGGAACAGATCCCTGATACTCTATCGGAATGCTCGAGCTGTTCGTGTTGCCCAGAGTGTTTTTAGCGCTGACTGCAAGGTTTGAAGAACCGATAAATGAAAGCGTCGGCGATGTGACAGTTCCGCTGCATGTGTTGATCGTTTTGTTGAAAGCTATCGTTCCTGCGAACGTGTTTGCAATCGTGACGTTACATGTTCCGTTCGTCGTCGGCATCCTGTTAGGAGTTGCAAAAGTGGCGTTTACAAAAACCGAACTTCCTGCAGCAATCGAACTGCCGCTTACAGGTGCGTTTATTTTTATAAGCATGTCAGTGCTGTCGATCGTTACTTTCGAGTTCGACCAGTCGCTGTAAATGTTGAGTGTGTTCCATGCGCGAACGCGGGCGTAGTATGTCTGCTGGTCCGCAAGTCCGCTTATTGTGAAGCTGAGCGAATTCGTGCTAGTGTCCGTTATTAGAGTTGTGAATGTCGGGTTTGTTGCGAGCTGGAACTGATAATGATCAATTCCTGTCGAGTGGGTCGACGCAGTCCATTCAAAAGTCACAGTGCCGTCCTTGTCGAAAAATTCTGCAGGGTTGGTGAGCTGCGGAACGGAAGGAGGATCGAAGTTGAGAGTTGTCATGAAGTTGACAGAATTCTTGAAAAGCTTCACCATGTCCTCTGTCCACAAGTTCGGATAAGTTGTTCCGATGAAAATTACTGCTGCGTTGTTTCCGACTTTCTTCCCGTTTGCAAGCTGCGTGTTTGGATTTGCGTAAGCGATAATAGGAAGACCTCCGTCAACGTCCGCGCTCGCAATCATCGTCAAGTTCGTCTTCGTTTTTACGAGGTCGACGATTGTGTAGCCCTGAATGAGATGGACGTAAACTTTCTGATTCAGCGCAAAGCCGTTTGTTATCGGATGAATGGCTTGAATGTAAACTTTGTGCTTGTCAGAGCTGGAAAGCGAACTAACGCCTGGGACCTTGACCCAGCCGAAGTCGTCCGGATAATAATAATCGATGAGTATCGTAGGCACGTCGTTCGCAGGAATGCTTGCAACGAACGAGTCGAGAGGTCCACCGCCAAGCGGACGGCCAGCAATTACAACAAGGTCGAAGTTAGTGTAATTCACTCCGATGTTTTTGTCGACAAGAAAAACATCATGCCCCATGTCATTCAGAATATTGTAAATTCTCTGTTCGTGGTCCAAATTCAGACTGTTCACATTTTTCACAACAAGCGCGATGTCAGCACCCTCCACGGCAGCAACCAAACTCGAAGACACTGCGAAAAACAGAACCGCAGCAAAGACTATTTTCAATTTCTTTGCATGCTTTTTCGCACCGCCCCTCGAACCGCTTCTGTACTTTTTAATTCCAAAGCCAACCGCAGCGAGGACAGCCAATCCGCCGACTGCATAAAGCGCGTTTTCAGGAACCTGGCTTTTGTAAGCAAAAACGTACAAGTCTGCCTGATATCCGATGTAAGTCGTTTTTCCAGCAGCCTTCGCAATGACAGTCGCACCGCCATCGTAAAACCCTGGTTCGCTGATTGTCAGCGTGTAGTAGACTTTCCTGCTCTCGTTAGGCTGAAGCACGATTTCCTTTTGCTGGTGCTCTGCGACCTGCGAAACGTTTCCATTCCAACCCAGCGTTATGTTTATCGGATAGTCGTATGCGTTGCCGACTGAAAAACTTTTGTTCTCCACGTAGTCGGAGAAAAGAGGAATCGTCAGGCGCAGAATTCCGAGCTTTGCAGGACTTACGACAAGCCCCTTTCTCGCACCTGCTGTCGTTGTAGTCGTGGTCGTGACAGTTGAAGTGCTGGAAGTCGTTACGTCCTGAGCTGAAACTTCATGAGCGAAAACAAAAACTGCTGAGGCGAGCAACATGCTGAAAAGAAAGAATGTTAGGACGATTGCAAGCTCTTGTTTGGTTTTGTCTTGCATTTGTTTTTTCACCGGTTTTTTTCTGAAACTTCTGCAAATTTTTCTATCCACTGACGTCTTCATCAAGCCGCAAATTTGTAGTTAGTCTATAGAAGCCAAGCTTTAAACGCCTTTCCGTCTGTTTTTACTATGCGATAGTAACTTTCAACGAACACTGCTAAGAGAAATTTCCTATTTGATAGAAAGTTTTTGAGAAGTTTGCTGAGAGAATTACTGAGCCTGCCTATTGCAAAATTAATCTTGTCTCTCCGAAAAATTTTCTCGATCTCTTCGCCTCGTTTCTCGCATGTGAAATGCTTCTGTACCTTCCCTCATAGCGACGGCTGCCCCGAGGAAAGCCGAAGTAGCGAGGACGGAAGCTTGGAAGCGAGAAGCCTGACTTGAAGAAGAGCGCGACTGAAAATCCTGCGACAAAGCCCACTGCAAAAGTGAGCGCGGAATTCTGCGTTATCGCCGAAATTGAAATCGAGGACGCAGTCAGTTCAGGAAGTGAGAATGATGGAAAGGAAAATGAAAATATGTTTTGCTGATTTTGCTGGCTGTTTGTCGGTTCGGTTGTTGATGTGGTTGTTGAAGTCGTCTGGATGCTTTCAGCAGTCAGAATTTGCTGAGTTTCGCAGCTTACACATCCGGCCTGGGACGGGTCGCATGCAACGCATCCGCCTGGAGTGCACGAATAGGTTCCTGTCGTTCGTCCGCTGCAGCAGTCAGTATTCAAGCTGCAAATTTTTCCAACTGCCGAGGAAGACGTTCCGCCTGTGGAATAAATGCTTTGCACGCCTGAACCGCTCGTGCTTGAAGACGAAGAGCTTGTTGAAGAGCTGGATGAAGAAGAAGTGGTTGTTGAAGTGCTTGTAGTGGTTGTCGTGCTGCCTGTGCCTTGTTCTGCTAATGCATAAGCTGAAAATCCGCTGAGCTCAAGCGAGACGTACTTTCCAGGAGCGTTGCGTGTGACGTTCGCCTTCAGCTCCCATCCGCTGTCACAATTGTTCGTGGCAAAATTGTAGTTGGCGCATCGATAAAAGACAAGCTGACTTTCGTTCGTAACCGTCACGTCGGAATAGCGTATCTTCAAAATTATTGAAGTGAAGTTGTAGGAGTTCGGAAGCTCGACAATGTAAGTTTTGTAAACTGTGGCTCCAGGCACGTTCGCATTTACTTTCTCGATAATTATTTTCGCGCTGCCCGCTGATTTAATTTTTGTGAGATTGGTTCCTTTCGTCAGGATGCTGAGATAGGAATTGTCATAATCGAGTTGCGCATCGACGATCGGAAGAGCGCTGACGATTGTCGTGTTGCCGTGGAATGATTGGGTCAATATAGGGTTGTTCGTGCTGCCTGGTGTAAATGCGCTGAAAAGAAGGTCTCCGTCATTCCCACTATGATCTTTTATTTCAAGCTTGAAGTCAGTCGTCGGCGAGCATGTCGAGCCAAGTTTCGTTCTGTTTTGAGGCTGGTTGTTCAGGCAATATGGCTCAACTGTTTTTCCGTTCACACAATAGCTTATCACGCTCAAGTCAAGGCAGTTCGGATACGCACCACAAGATGTGATGTTGTTTCCGCAACGCACGCCCGAGCTGCCGCCAGTGCCGCCAGGATTTACAATTATTCCGACTCCGCCGCAGAATTGAACTCCTTCAGGGCAAGTCGTCTGGGCAGCAGCAAAAAACGGAATTGAAGAAATTATTGTAACGGCAGAAATAAAAATCATCAAAGCAGAAATTGCAAACGATATCAATGCCTCTGACTTTTCATTCCCGAAACTTCTGAACATATCGTATATGTGCTCGAAAAAAGGATTTAAACTCCACTGCGAAATTTTACTTCTACCAAATGAGAAATTTACTATTTTATAGGAATTTTTGACATTTTTCTAAATTTTTTATTTACAAGCAGCCTGTTGGATTTCCGCACTGCGCCCAATTAAGTGCTCTCTCAAGCATTGTCTGTCCGTCAGAAGTCAAATCAAACGCAGTCCATCCAGTAAATCCTGAAGAAGTTCTTCTTCCAAACAGCCAGCCAACATAAGCAAATCTTCCCTGACTGCCGGTTTCTTCAACCTTGAAAAGATTTGTCCCGCGCGGAGAATCGTCTGCCGATGCGATGTCCTTCACATTTGCCGGAAGAGTTCTGACAATTTTTGTCAATCTTTCTGGCGAGAGCAAAACTTGAACAGAATTGAAGAAGCCATTTGTTATCGAATCTGCCCTCTCAATAAACACATTTGTTGTTGCCCTCGACCTACTTCCTCCTGCGCTTGTCAAGTAATCGAAACCATCAGCCGCCTTTGCGCGCGAGCTATCGGAAATTTCAACAAAAGGCTTGTCATTGTTTTTATGCGCGGCCATCACGGCATCAGTCGGCTTGCATGCCTTCTCTTCATCCGAGCATACAATCAAATCGTGTCCCAGCAGCCCGGTAATGTTCCAGCTGTTGTACTTCTCAAAATCAACTGTCCATCCTTTTCCTTTCAGCCAATTAATTGTCTCTTTCTCAATTCCATCCAGACATATCGGCGTCGAAGAAATTTCTATTCCATTTACAACCCAATCCAGATTTGCTCCACCTGTATCACTGAAAATAATGTTAAGCTGACCGTCAGTTATTGAAACAATGAAAGTTCTTACTTGTATCTGCCCTACATTGGAATCAATATCTCCGCTAACATTTCCTTCAATCGTCACACTCATGTCGTCATGCGCAAAAAGCATGTCACCCATCAAAACAGTGACGTTGTAAGTATCAGAAGGAAGATTCACTTTAAACTCGCGCGACGCAGAGTCAAAAACTAAATCTCTAGTTAACTTTGTGCCGACTCCGCGATCGACTGAGCCAAAAGCGGCTGACACCCATCCGTAAGTGCTTCCTGATGAAGTTGTTGGATAGAGCGTCAGATGAGTTACGCGTTTATAGCCTGTCTGCAGTTGCGAAGTTTTCGTTCCAAAATCAAATTTCTTCACAGTCTCCGAGGCCGGATCGCTCTTGCAAAGATACGCGATCGTTCCGCCAGTTGAAGTTGAATTTGTGTCTTCGTAAAATGAAACTGCCGATGTCGTTCCTGCGTTGTTCGCGTTGTCAAAGGTTTTGAATGTTGCCGTGTGTGGGTTCGGGCCGCTTATGTCGCCATTTGCAATTGTTAGGAAGTATGTGCTGACATTGACATTTCTTCCGCCAATTCTCTGTGTCTGGCTGAATGCGAAGTTCATGTCCTCCTCTGAACCGCCGTCAATCTTCACAGTAATTTTTCCTATGCCGCTACTGTCAGGGTCGTATGCTGAAGCAGAAACGGTCAAATCCTCCCCGTCGTAAATGTTCGGGGCAAACGCCTCAAGAAGCTGCGGAAAGCCTGTGTCAATCAAAATTTTGCGGCTTGAGTCGACTGACATCTGGTTGTCATTGACGTCTCTCGCCTTCGCAATTCTTACTTTATACTCGCCATCGCCAGTGGAACCATCGACAACAAAAAATCCGTTCCATGTTCTAATGTCAGACCATCCGTTGACCCAAGATGCGTTTGTTGAGTTGGTAGAAACAATATGAGTTGTAAGCCCTTTCGTCAGTTTCACTTCAGGAACAAATGAGATGTTCATGTCATTGTCAAACTTCAGCGTGAAAACTTCTGTGCCTGCCGTGACAGGAGAAGGATCGCTCAGAAGAAGTTGAGAGACTTTTGGTTTGCTCGTGTCAGAAGGGTTGAATAGAGAGAAGAGCCAGAAGCTGAAGTCAACATTGTCGCTGACCGGATCGCCAAGACCGCCTGGGTTGTCAGCTGTATGGAACGGGCCGCTCGCATCGCCCCACCAGTTGAATCTCGCATCTGCAACGTTTACAGCATCGTCGTTTTGAAGTCCGATAACATTGCCGAAGATATTATTGCGATGAACGATGACTCCGTCTGCACTGAATTTAAACCAAATGCC
>Ga0209541_10009177_pt1 | contig 16079 bp, 16 predicted proteins | sample RifCSPlowO2_01_FD_184027 | JGI IMG/M metagenome (GOLD analysis project Ga0209541, IMG submission 184027) | Groundwater microbial communities from Rifle, Colorado - Rifle CSP2_plank lowO2_0.1 (SPAdes) (version 2) | ecosystem: Environmental > Aquatic > Deep subsurface > Groundwater | place...
GATTAACGAATCTACTGAACTTATGAATATTTTTGGGGCAATTATAAGAAAATCCGAATAAGTTTTTGAATTTATAGATTTGTATTTTATATTTGTTTCGGATTTCGTATTTTGGTATTCGAATTTTAAATTATGAATGACTTAAGGATAGATCCAGCTTTCGAAAAAAACAAAATTACTTCGTTTATCAAAACCACCCTTAAAGAACAGGGTTTTAAGAAGGTTGTTCTGGGGATGTCCGGCGGAATTGATTCCGCAACTACTTTTCGCCTGCTAAAAGAAGCCATTGAACCTGCCAATATTTTAATCGCCCATTTATATTACTTTGAATCAAAATTAGAAGATTTCAAAAGCTCCTTACAAAAAGCGAATATACCCAATGAAAATATTTATGAGTTGCCGATAAAAAACGCTGTTGGCGAACTTAGGAAAACATTGAACATTCCCGAAGAAGACAGGTTGAGGCTTGGGAACGTAATGGCAAGAATCCGTATGATTATACTGTACGATCTGGCTAAAAAAAATGATGCGCTCGTGTTGGGAACTGAAGATAAATCCGAATTTTACTTGGGTTATTTCACCAGATTTGGAGATGAAGCTTCAGACATTGAGCCTATCCGACACTTATATAAAACTCAAGTTTATCAACTCGCGAAATATCTTGGCGTGCCTAAAGAAATCGTTAACCGGAAATCTTCCCCGGACTTGTGGCCCGGACATACGGCTGAAAAAGAACTCGGATTTTCTTATGAAGAAGCAGACATTGTTCTTTATCTTTATTTTGAGCAAGAAAATAACCTTTCCGAAATAATTTCCAAAGGCTTTCCAAACGCTAAAAAAATCATAGATTGGACTTGTAAAAATTCTTTCAAGCATCACTTGCCCTACGTTATTAAATAATTTTTTAGGACTTGACCCCACACCAGCTTGCTTCTCGCCTTTTCAATTCGATTCGAATACGGCTCGAAGAGCGCTTAGGCGGGGTCTGCGCGGCAAAACAAAATATTTCTTTGCCTCTTGACATTTACCAAGCCCTTGTTTATTATAAATTTAGTGAAGAAATTATTCGTTTCTGTTTCGGGCTTATTTACCTACCTTTCCCTACCGTTGGTTGCTTTTGCCGCCACAGTAGATCCATGCAAGGGTCCCAATAACACTGATTTGCCTGCTGGCATTGCCAAAACCCTTTGCGGACTTGGTGGCGGCAACATAGGTCAGACCATACGAAATGTGGTTGTTTTTTTCATCATCATCGCAGTTGTCATTGCCCTCATGTATCTTCTTTATGGAGGGGTCAAATGGATAACTTCCAAAGGCGAAAAAACAGAAGTTGAAGCAGCCAGAAATCACATCATGGCGGCAATTATCGGACTGATTGTTGTTTTTCTCGCAGTTTTCCTGCTTTCTATTGTTCTTTCAGCTTTCGGAATAAACTGGTCAGATCTTCAAATCCCAAATATTAGTACCGCAACTCCAGAAACTTGATAAGCTTCACTATCTTGTTTTTTAACTGCTTCTTTGCTACTCTTTAGTTATGTTTAATATGTTTAAAGCATGGAACGATGCGATCAAGGGAGGCTGCCTGCAGGGTGATGTTGCTACTCTTTCCTGTCTTCCCGCAATCTTTTTAAATATCCTTAGCGCTCTTTTGGCATTTGTCGGGCTTACTGCTCTTATCATGTTTATTATCGGAGGCTTCAAGTTTATGAACGCTGAAGGAGACCCCAAAAAAATTTCAGGAGCAGAAAATAATTTTAAATTCGGGATAATTGGAGGCTTGATTGCTTTATCTTCCTTTTTAATAATTAATGTTATCTCAACTCTTACAGGGGTCGAATGTATCAAAACCTTTGGTTTCGGCTGCCAGTAAACAGTTTTATTATCCCCAAAATTGATAGGTCCAGAATAATTGGCGCAAGGAGAAAAATTGTTGATTTTTGAATTATCCCAAAAAATTCCTTTGTAAGTATTTTCTCCAAGTATGCTAGCGGGGAACGAAAACCAAGAATATAAGCTGCTCCGAAAATTATTAAAAGAGTTATCAAAATTTCCACTGTTCCCTCCATATCCTTGGAACTTGAAAACATAGTGTTGCTCACTGCAAACAGCAAGTAAACAAGAGCTAAACTCACAGCTATAAAAACATAGGGATTATTGTTTTGAAAAAACAAGATATTAGAGCTAAAAAAATATACAGCTCCTACAATAAGCGCAATTCCCGCAAAAACAGGCGCGAATCCAATCATGGCCCTGCGTATCGGGTCAGTATCGGCAATCTCAACGCTTCCAAGCTTCGCTCCGTGAGCGCTTTTCCTCGGCACAAACTCCATTTCGCCTACCGGAACAAACAAAATTGTTGCCATGAAAAGATGCGCTAATTCATGGATGATAATCCCCGGCAAGAAAACTAAAGATAAGAGGTTTATCGACAAAAAACCGGAAAGAGTTTTACTCATAGTTCTTGAGAGTAAAAACAACATAGCTATTTCAGCAAAAAGTAAAATTAAAAAAATCATCCCTAAAATTATTCTAGGACAATACCGCAATCTTATCAACACTTTTCACGCCGGAAGCTAAAACTCATTTTTTTGACATATTTTGATAATCTTGCAATGTGATTTTTCACGTTATATGCTGATTTGGTATGGATAATCACCCTATTCCGCAGGATGTAACGGGTTTTCAATTTAAGCTCATCGGCAACATGACCGTAAAGCAATTTGCATATCTCGCAATCGGGCTTGTTTTTGCAGGAGTTTTTTGGCAATTACCCATAAGCATTCTTGTAAAATTTCCGCTTTGTGCATTTTTCGCTATTTTTGGCGCCGGACTTGCGTTTTTTCCAGTCAGCGGACGCCCAATGGATTTGATGATTGGAAACTACATTAAGGCATTAATCAGACCGACTCAATTTGTGTATGAAAAAATTGGGGGTCAGATTTATTTTCCCAACAAAACTCCATTCTTAACCAGAAGAGACATAAAACAATATCGAAATAATTTTAGCCCATTTCCAAAAGACAAACTGAAAGATTATCTTGAATCTTTGGATACTCAGCCAAAGAGCAAAGTTGATGAAAAAGAAAATAATTTCTTGCTGTCTGTATCCAATCTTGCAACAAGCAACTCAGCTTTTCAGCCTAGCAGCGATCAAAATTTTAACCTCCCGCAACCTCCTCTTCAAATCAACCCAATTATGCGCGGGCCGGCAATGCATCCTGAACAAACAAGGACAACAGTTACTCCGCAATCCATTGCGGCAATTCAATCAACTCCTCCTACTATGCCCATGCCAAGCGGGTTTAAAAAACCTATTGGCGTGCCAAACGCTCCTGAATTTCCAAATTTAATAACCGGAATTACCAAGGATGCCCGCGGCAATGCTTTATCAAATATTTTAGTCGAAGTAAGGGATAGGGATGGTAATCCGGTTAGAGCGTTTAAAACAAATGAGTTCGGCAGATTTGCTTCAGCTACCTCTCTGACGAACGGAATATATACCGTTGAGCTAGAAGATCCAAAAGCGCAAAACAGATTTGAAAAGATAACGATTAATGTTGTCGGCAAAATCATTTTGCCTATCGAAGCAATTTCTATCGACACGAGAGAAGAATTAAGAAGATCATTGTTTAATACAAATTAGATGCTGAAGTAAATTCAGCATGACAACGAGATATGAAACAGTCTGCTCAGAAAACAAAAGCTACAACGCAAAAGTTTATTGAAATTTTGGATATTATAGATAACGTTGTTATACTTGCCTCCGGAAATGCCTGCTCTGTTATCGAAGTTCAGGCAACCAATTTTGCCCTTTTGTCTCAAGAGGAACAAAACGTAAGAGTGCTCTCATACTCTTCATTGCTGAATTCTTTATCTTTCCCTATTCAGATATTGATTAGAAGCAAAAAAATCGACATCTCTTCTTACTTAAGACTTTTGGATGATGAAGTTGCAAAAAGTCAAAACCAGCTCTTAAAAAATCAGATTAAACTATACAAGGATTTTGTTCAGGAACTGGTAAAAGTAAATGCTGTTTTGGACAAGAAATTTTACATAGCAATTTCCTATACGGGGCTTGAAAGCGGCATCCTCGGGAGCAGGGAAAATTTTTTCCTATCCGCCAAGGCGAAATTGGCTACGAAAGCAGAAAGCCTGCACGCAATGCTCAGGAGAATGAATCTGTCGGCAAAAACCTTAGGTAAAGAAGAGTTGGTGAAGTTGTTTCATGAAGTCTACAATGGAGACTTTGATCACATTGACAAAATTGCCCAAAACATTAAGTATCCTTTTGTAAAAAGAGCAATTATGTAATATGTTTTCTAATAAAAAAGCAAAAGAAACAAGTCTCAGTCAGCCGACGGAGCAAAAATCGATTTCCCCTACGGAAACCCTTGAAAAAGGAATGGTTTCCTTAATTGACGTGATTGCGCCGTCTTCTGTCGAGGTAGATTTTAACTACATCAGGATAGGCGAAAGATTTTATAAAACCTTTTTCATCGCAGGCTATCCTCGCTATGTTTCCCCAAACTGGCTATCTCCGGTTATTGATTTTAGTCATTCCCTGAATATTTCCATGTTTATTTATCCGACATCTTCGTCTGATGTATTGTCCGACTTAAGACGGAAAACAGCAGAAATGGAGGCAACTATTTCTTCCCAGATTGACCAAGGGCTTGTAGTTGACGCCAAAATACAGGCAGCTTTAGAGGACGCATATGGATTAACCGAAGAGCTAGCCAAGGGGATAGAGAGATTTTTTCAAATGAGTCTTTACATAACCTTATATTCCGACTCCCTCGCAGAACTGGAACAGGCATCAAAAAGGCTTGAATCAACTCTTTCCTCATTACTAATTCTGCCAAAACTGTCAACGCTTCAGATGGAAGAAGGATTTAAATCAACAATTCCTTTTGGAACGGACAATCTTTTTATAACCAGGAACATGGATACAACCTCGCTTGCGTCAACTTTTCCTTTCACCTCCGCAACCCTAACTCAAGACAAGGGAATTATGTATGGATTAAATCAGCAAAACGGATCCCTGATTGTTTTCGACAGGTTTTCTCTGGAGAACGCCAACGAAGTTGTTTTCGGAAAATCAGGATCGGGAAAATCTTTTCTAATTAAGCTTGAGGCAATGCGTCAATTCATGTTCGGCTCGGAAATTATTATTATCGACCCCGAGGGAGAATATGAGGCAATCAGCAAAACCTTGGGCGGAGAGTATGTCTCTTTCACTGCCGGCTCGCCAATTAAAATTAATCCTTTTGATCTGTCCGGAATGTATGTCGAAGGAGAAAATGAGCTGGGCTTGAAAATTCTTTCTCTGCACGGGCTTTTGAGAATTGTTTTAGGAGAACTGGATGCGACCCATGACGCAATCTTGGACAGGGCTCTGATTGAAACTTACAGACAAAAAGGAATAACCACGGATCCGGCAACTCAAAAAAGACAACCTCCATTGATGGAAGATCTCTACAAGGTTTTGCTTGGCATGGAAGACCCCAATTCCAACGAACTTGCTCTCCGATTAGAAAAATTTATTAAGGGAAGCTTAAGCGGGCTTTTCAACCAACAGTCAAACTTTGACATTAGAAATCCCTTCACTGCTTTTTCTGTCAAGGCCATGGAGGATGAATTAAGACCAATCGCAATACACATTGTTTTGGATTTTATCTGGACAAAAGTCAGAAAAAGTCTTAAAAAACGCCTTCTTATTTTGGATGAAGCGTGGTACTTAATGAAATATGAAGATTCCGCATCCTTTGTTTACGGCATAGCCAAAAGAGCCAGAAAATATTATCTTGCCTTAACCACCGCCACTCAGGACGTTCAGGATTTCCTGTCTACAGACTATGGAAAAGCCATACTATCCAACTCTTCAATACAAATACTTCTAAAGCAAAGCCCCACTGAGATAGACACTGTCTCTAAAATTTTTTATCTATCTCAAGGAGAAAAAGAACTGTTGATGTCTGTTGGTGTAGGAGAAGGATTATTCTTTGCCGGACAAAGCCATGTTGTTGTCAAGATTGTAGCCGCCCCATTTGAAAAAGAGCTCGCGACATCTAATCCGCAAGAGGTAAAAGAGATGCAAGAAAGAAATGCTCTCTATCAATCAGCAACTGCTCCGCAAGACATATCCACGCCTCAAGTTAACCCAACCGAATCGATCTCCCAATCAAATCCAATTCCTGAACCATCACGGCAGTTTCCCGTTGCCGAAAAACAACCCCAAGATGTAAACACTCAACCCGCAAACCCAATTAGTCAGAATAATTTTCCTACACCCAACAAGCCAGAACCGGAAATATTTTAATAATTTATGGATCCAACCCAGGAAGAAAAACAAAGCGGGCAAAATCAAGAAAAACGGTCAGGAGGAGGATTTAATCCAATAAACACTTTTAATAATCTGATGGATATTAGAAGGGGTTTTGGGAAAAAAGCCGCCGCACAAGCAGGAGAAACTGCCGCTAAAGTAGCTGGGGAAACGGCTGCGCAAGCAGCGGGAAAAGCCGCTCTTTCAAACCCATATGTTTTGGCCGCCTTAGGAATAACTGTTCTTTTGGTTATTGTTTTTGCAATTGTTGCGTCTGGTGCCGCCCCGGGTGCTCCGGCTATGGAAACAGAAGACATAAATACTCAAACCGAGATTCAGACTTCTACGCTGCCTCTTGCACTCTGATGGGCATGATGAGGTGCATGAAAGATGGATCATCCACTTCTCTGAAAACTCCGGGATTAAGAGGTCCATTCATTTCAAAAGACACTGTTTCACTGGTTGAATTTGATAGAAAATCCAGAAGATATCTGGCGTTAAAGGCAATTTCATTTTCTTCGCCTGTTGTTTTTGCTTCAACCTCAATCAGATTTTTCCCAACCGAAGGCGCATTCGCCGAAACTGATATTTTATTTTTTTTAATAGACATCTTAATTATACCGGCTGTTTGTCTGGCAAAAACATACCCTGCTTTAATAGCTTTCTGCAGACTGTCTCTTTCAAAAATTGTTTTAGTGGAAAAATCTGTTGGAATTATTTTTTCATAATCTGGAAACTCTGCTTCAATAAGCCGGCCAATCAGTACGGTGTCATCTTGAGAAAATATTATTTGGTTTTTTTCTTTTGATGCATAAACCTTCATATCTCCATCCCCCGAATCCTTCTCCATCTGAATCAATTCCCTAATAATGCGGGCGGGAACAAGCATGGAAACCATTTCTTCTGTTTTTGTTTTTTTTGAACCTTGAAGAGCTTGTTTTTTTAAAGAAAGCCTGTATCCGTCGGTTGCAACCAGCAAAAATCCATCTTTTTCCTCTTTAATCATGACTCCCGAGAGTGCTGGCCTTTCCGAATCAAGACTTGCTGCAAAAACTACCTTTGAAAAATCTTTTTTTATTGCCTCATCCTTTAAAACCATTATTTGTTTACCTTTATCTTTATAAAGTTTGGGGAATTCGTCTGTTGGGATTGTTTGAAAAACTGTTTTCTCTCCCTCTCCCGTTAATGCCAATCCCTCCTGTGTTGTTTCCATGTTTATTTTGCTTGAAGAAGTGTTCCCCAAAATCTCAGTGAATGTTTTTGCGGGAACTGTTATTGATCCCTCTTTTTCTGTTTTTGCGGGAATATCCGCTGTTATTCCAATCTCTAAATCGGTGGCGCTGATGGTTATTTTTCCTTCCCCTGCTTCTATTAAAAAATTAAGGAGTATTGGAAGTTGATTTCTGGTTGATATGGCGTGACTTACAAACAATATTTTTTTTTGCAAATTTTCTGTAATTAAAGATGTTTTCATACATTCAGCTTTATTCCGTATGACCCTTAATTTACCGAACGGGTCATTCTTTCTATAACTTTAAGGTTTGTAGTTGTAGTAGTGTATAGGGAAAAGTGGAAAAAAGCAATAACCCAAAGCTGGAAACATGTGGATAACTTGTGGAAAAGAGATGCGTGTTGGGGGTTGATAAAATTACCATTTTTTTAAACCCCCCTCACTGTTCCCAAATAGGGCCTTTATCCCCAAAATTTCCTCAGAAAAATTTTTATTTAAAAGCAATCCTTCTATTTTTTTAACCCCATGCATTATTGTGGTATGGTCTCTGCCTCCCAAAATATTTCCTATTTCAACAAAACTTAAAGCTAAGTCCTGCTTTAAAATATACATTGCAATTTGTCTGGCTTTTACCAAACCAGAATCTCTTTTTGGTCCCTTTATGAGGGTCTCTTTGATGTTGTAAAAAACACAAACATTTCTTATAATCTCATCTGGACGAAAAAATTTTTTTTCTTCATCAATGTTTTGACTAAGAGTGTTTTCCGCCAGCTCCGGGGTAATTTCTACTCCCCTATTGGCTGCAATAGTAATTGTTTTTAAAAGAAGGCCCTCTAACTCTCTTGAATCATGCGCTCTTTCTGCAATTTTCTTAGCTGTTTCTATTGAAAGGTCAATGTTGTGTCTGCGTGCTTTGATAAGAAGAATTGCGCATCTTAGCTCAAAGTCGGCCGCTTCTATGTCAACCGTAAGACCTCCTGCGAAGCGGGAGGAAAGTCTCTTTTCCAATTTTTTTATTTCAGACGGAGGCCTGTCTGAAGACAAAACAATTTGCGCTCCAGCGTCAATGAGGATATTAAAAGTATGAAAAAGCTCTTCTTGCGCTCTGTCTTTACCGGCAAAAAACTGCACATCATCAACTATAAGAAGATCGACGTTTCGAAATTTTCTTTTCATCCTTGCGGTGTCGTTATTTCTTATCGCCTCTACTACTTCATTTGTAAATTCTTCGCTGGTTGTATAGATGATTTTTTTATCAGGATCGTTTTTGTATACTTCGTTAGCAATTGCCTGCATGAGATGGGTTTTCCCAACACCAACCGGGCCGTAAATAAAAAGAGGGTTGTAGGCCACGCCTGGTTTTTTTGCCACTGTTGTTGCGGAAACAAAAGCAAGTTGGTTGCTTGAGGATACCGCAAGCGTTTGAAAAGTATAATCCGCTCTTACTCTTGGAAGATGCCCTATTATTAGAGTTTGTTTTTTTTCGACAGGCGCAAATAGCGGAGAAACGCCTATATCTTCTCGGATCCCTTTGTTGATTATTTTTGGAACAAAGATTATTTTCGTATCAATCTTGGTATATTTATCCACAGTTTTTTTAATGACCTGATAATGGCGTTTTTGTAAGAGGTCGATAACCATGGTGGACGGAGCTGCTATTGAAGCTATTCCTTTCTCTATGGAAAGAAGTGCGGTAGGCTTAAAAAGGGTTATAAAAATACCGCGTGAAACCTCTGTTTCTATTTCTCCCAAAATTTTTTTCCACAATATATTGTTTTCCTCGTCCATGTAACATGCAGTTTAACCATGTGGATAACTTTTTGTCAAGATAGAGAAAGTGGATATAACCATATCTTTTTTACAGCTTTCAATGTGAAGATTTTTTTGTTATACTATTGTTTGTGGAAAAATTTATAACCTTAAAAAAAGTAAAGAGGGCAAGAAAGCACGGGTTTTTAGTACGCATGAAGTCTCATGGTGGACAAAAAGCTCTGAAAAGAAGAAGATCAAAAGGTCGGCTGAAGCTTTCCATAAAAAGCGCGTAAATGTTTAAAAAAGAAAATCGTCTTGTTCCCGGAATAAAGTTTAACAATTCTTATTTCACAACTGTTCCCCAGTTTGTTTTGAAAGAGAAGAAAAATGGATTGTCCATCAATAGGTTCGGGATTGTTGTTTCAAAAAAAATCGACAAAAGAGCAACCGTTAGGAATAGCATTAAAAGGTTTTTTAGAAACACACTTAGGAGTCTGTATGGGAAAATGAGTGCCGGACATGATATACTCATTATTGTTAAAAAAGGAATATCTGGCAAAACTGAAGAAGAAAACATGCTTGCAATAGAAAACGTTTTGAGAAAAGCAGGAGTTATAAGGATTAATGATTAAGGATTAATGATGAAGAAAATTTTAATTTCAATTATCGATGTTTATCAAGCATTTATGTCATCAATATTAAAAAATATTTTGGGAGTCAATAAAATGTGCAGACTCTCCCCTACTTGTTCCGAATATGCAAAAATAGCAATTAACAAAGAAGGTATCCTTCGGGGTTTACGGAAATCCGCAATCAGAATTTTAAGTTGCCAGCCATTCACGAATTAATTATGGGAGATTTTTTTAATTTAATTTTGGTTCACCCGATAATAAATATTTTAGTAGCTATTTATTCAATGCTTTCATTTGCGCATATTCCATATGCTTTGGGATTTGCGATAATCGGGCTGACAATCATAATCAGATTTGTCATGTATCCCCTTACTACCTCCCAACTTAAAGCCTCGGCAAAAATGCAAAAAGTAACTCCTCATCTGTCTAAAATAAAAGAAAAATACAAGGGTGATGCTAAAAAAATCCAGGAGGAAACAATGAGGCTCTACAAAGAGCATGGAATTAATCCTGCTGCGGGATGCTTGCCTGTTCTCATACAAATGCCGATTATTTGGGCTCTTTATTCGGTTTTGCAGCGCATGGTAACTCTCAAACCCGACGTTGTTGTCGCGGAGGTTAACAAGATAGCTTATTTTGATTTTTATAAACTTCAGAACACTTGGGACCCTTCTTTTTTCGGTCTTCCCCTTGGGGAAATGCCTTCAAAGCTTATGTCAACGGCGGGACCTTTAATTCTGCTAGTTCCTATTTTAACAGGAGTTTTTCAGTTTATTCTTTCGAAAATGATGATTCCTGCTAAAACAGGGGTTGCTGTTATTGAAAAAGATATTGAGAAAAAAACGCAGATTGACAAAAAAGATGCGGGAGATTTTGCCAGCGCTTTTCAGACCCAATCCTTGTTTATATTTCCGGTTATGATAGGTTTTTTTGCTTTTAGTTTCCCAATAGGACTGTCTTTGTACTGGAATACATTTACAATTTTTGGTATCATACAGCAATATAAAATTACAGGTTTGGGGGGATTAGGCGAATGGATAAAAAAGAAATAAAAACAATTCAAGAAGTCACAGAGAAGCTCTTGAAACTTTTGGACGTAGATGGTGATTTTGAGATTCTTGAATCAAAAGAAAGTAAAGAAGAAAGCGTAGAAATAGTTTTAAATACCAAAGACACAGGCGTTGTAATTGGGTACCATGGAGATACCCTTGAGGGATTGCAATTGGTTTTATCCCTGTGTGTTGCCAGAAATCTAGGGAGATTTGTCCGCATTTCAATTGATGTGGGAGACTACAAAAAAAACAGAACAGAGTTTTTAAAAACTTTGGCTCAAGAAACTAAGGAAAGAGTTTTAGCTGAGGGTAAAGAGATTGCGGTTCCGGAATTAAAATCTTGGGAAAGAAGAATTGTCCATTTATTATTGGAAAAAGACGAAGAAGTTGTGTCGGAGTCACAAGGTGAAGGCCGCGACAGAGTCCTCATCGTCCGCCCCAAAGCAAAATAATTTTCACAATTTACTCCTTCAATTTTATCCCAATCAACCTTTCCGAGCAAAACTTAATGGTAGAACTTTTTGCGAAAAGAAAATGTGGTAAACTTAAAATATGATAAATGTTTTAAATATTTTTACTGACGGAGGGGCAAGGGGAAATCCCGGACCTTCGGCAACAGGAGTTTATATTGCGGATGAAAAAAATAAAAAAATTGCCGGTTTTGGAAAAACAACCGGAATAGCAACCAACAATGCCGCCGAATATAAGGCGGTGATCGAGGCGCTTGATTGGGTAGTAGAAAATAAAAAATCTCTTTCGGAAAGTGTAAAAATTAATTTTTTTCTTGACTCAAAATTAGTTTGCTCGCAAATAATTGGACTTTTTAAGGTTAAAAATGCAGGTCTCAAAGATTTGCTTCTTGATGTCCGGGATAGGGAAGGACAAGTAAATGTGCCAATTTACTACAAACACATTCCGAGAGAGCAAAACGTAAAAGCAGATGCCTTTGTTAATGAGGCGTTAGATAGGGAGCTTGTGTAAGGATTATGAAGTCTGCCTTTTTTGGTTTTAAAAATCATTCTTTTTTCAAAAATTCTATTCTTGTAATAGATAGGATGGGATTAATAGGTGAGCCTCTTTCCCTCAAGCTTTCCAAAGAATTTTTCGTAGTTTTTGTCAGCCGAAAAAATGTAGGACTAGACATGGAAAAACCAAACCTAATCCATGTCCCTTTTTCTAAAAAATTTCCTGAAATACCGGACAGCAAATATTCTCATATCATTTTTATTGATGAGGAAGGGCAGGATTTAGAATTCATACCCAGAATAATAAGTAAAGCTAGAAGCGTTAATTCGGATTTTATTTTTGCCCAAGGATTGTCAAAGGAAGGAAAGTATGCAATTGATGAAATTCTGCGATTGTGCCATAGCGCAAAAGTAGTAATATTTGGAGATATTTTTGACAAGGAATTAATTTTAAAAAAAGAAAATTTTAAATCGGTAATAAATAAATTTATATATCAGGCTCAGAAATTAGGGAGAATACAAGTTTTAGGGGAAGGACTAAGGGAAGCATATCCGATACACTTAACGGATGTGGTAAACGGATTAATAGATATCGTATTTAAAATTCACAAATCTCATTCTTTATTTTATATTTTTCCAAAGCATCCTCCGACAGAGCTTTCATTAGCACACATGATTCAAAAAGCTAATCCTGAAATTACAATAGATTTTGCAAGGCATGATCCGAGACTTGGGAAGGTTTTTTATCCTTCCAATGGCCTAAATTTATTGGGTGAAAAATATTTACTTGCTCAAAAAATACGAAGCATAGATATAAAAAAGAAAGTAAGAGTGCGGGACGAAAATTTACATGAAGATACTAAGAGATTAAAAAAATTCCCCTTTTTAATAATATGGGTATTAATATTTTTATTACTTTCTCCTTTTGTCTTTACGCTGTTTTTTTCTTCTTTTGGTCTAAGCACTCTTTATTATGCGAAAAGGGAGTTGGATAAGGGCAATTTTATTCATGCTAAAAGTTCTTTTCACTTATCTCAGGCATTTTTTTATTTAGGGCAGCAAACATCAAACATTCTTTCTCTTCAGGCGAAAATTATGGGGCGCGAAAATAATTTAAAAAGACTTTTGCAAGACCTCGACTTAGGCTATAAAGTTTCCCAAGGATTGTATCAGGCGTTTAATTCGGAAATATATTTTTCCAAGATACTGACTGGCAAAAGCGAAAATCCAAGAAATGACTTTACGATAGGGGAAAATTATCTAAAAAGCTCGATTGTTACATTGAATAAGATGAAAGCAGAAGGAAAAATTCCCGCAGCAATCCTACAAAACCTAGAAATTATAAATCCTCTAGTAAAACTTTTATTTAATACCTCGGACGTAATGCCAAACATTCTGGGAATGAAGGGGCCAAAAACCTACTTAATTCTTTTTCAAAACAATATGGAATTAAGGCCCGGTGGAGGAATCATTGATTTCTATGGTCTTTTGAAATTCAACCTGGGCAAGATTACAGAATTTACAATGCATGACGCGTATGACGCAGACAAACAGTTGAGGGGACATGTAGAGCCGCCCTTTGCGATTAGAAGATATCTTTTACAGCAGCATTGGTACATGAGGGACAGCAACTTTAACGTAGATTTTGTTAAATCTGCTCTATCATCTTCTAATTTTTTATTTGTTGAAACAGGGCAAAAGGCAGACGGAGTAATAGCTGTCGATATGTCGTTTGTTAAAAGTATTTTACGCGCAATAGGGCCGGTTTATGTGGCGGATTACAAAGACACTATTGACGAAAACAATTTTTATATGCGAACACAGTTTCATACGGCAAAAAACTTTTTCCCTGGCTCAGTGCAACAAAAAGATTTTTTAAGAGCACTTAATGAAGCAATAATAACGAAAATAACAAAGGAAAAAGTGCCTTACCTTTTAGTTGCACAGGCAGTTTCAGATGCGCTTTTGCAAAAACATTTGCTGTTTGCATTTAAAGATAATTTTCAAAATATTTTTACCGTGAACGGCTGGTCTTCTTCGCTTTGGGAAGAGAGGGAAAACAGCGAAGAGATTGTAAATGATTTCGTGGGAATTAATGAAGCGAATTTAGGAATCAATAAGGCCAACTATTATATTTCCAGACAAGTATCTCAAAAAGTAACGATAGGAAATAATGGGAATATCGCAGAAGAGTTAACTATCAATTACAGAAATGAAAGCAAGGCTTGGCCGGGAGGAGAGTACAAAAATTATCTGAGAATTATTTTGCCAAAAAATATTTCCCTGCTAAGAATAGCAATAAACGGCAACAACCAAAATGTTGTAGATGCGGTTACCGATCCATTGCTCTATGAGGCGAAAAATTTCAAGATTCCTCAAGGACTTGAAGTTGAAAAAACTCAGGAGGATGATAAGGATATTTTTGGATTTCTTGTTAAAATTCCTGCCGGAAAAATTATAAGCATAACATTGGAATATGCACTTCCCGGAAATGTTTTTGGGTTAAATACTTTTTCTTACGACCTTAGATTTTTCAAGCAACCGGGAGTTGACAGCGTCCCTTATTCTTTGGCTTTCACTTATCCGGATTACTTTAATTATGTTAAAAATTCCAATAAGACAAGTGAGGCAAAAGGTAAAATATTGTATTCCGAAAAAATTATTGGAGACAAAAATTTAATCCTTAATTTTACTAAAAATAAATAGTAGTTGCCAAAAACTATAGAAATCCATTACAATAAGTCACTATATGGTGAACACAATAATTGAGGCTCTTTATCCTATTTCTTTCAGGCAGGAAGATGCCTCAACGTTAGGACAGCATCTTAAAAACCGCAACAGCGTTGTTCTGATTGGAATGAAAAGGGTGGGAATTAGTAATTTCCTCCGTTTTTTTCTTAACCACAAAGAAATTGCCAAAAAATATATAGCCGATGGTAATTCTCATCTTTTTATTCCTGTTGATCTTAATGATCTGGTTGAGCGGGAAGTTTTTCCTTTTTGGATATTAACTCTGAAAAGAATTTTAGATAGTGCTGAGAAATCGGACTTAAAAGAACATACAAAAAAATACATAGAAAGATTATTTTTAGATTGCATGCAGTCTAAAGATACTTTCTTAACTATAGAAAGTGTTAAGAAAAGCCTGGCTAAAATTACCCAAGAAAATGTTTTGTCTACAATATTTTTTATACGTTTCGATAGATTAAAAGAAATTGTTACTCCTGAACTTTTTGGTAATCTACAGGGAGTAAAGGATGCGGCAAACAGAAAAGTCTCTTTCATTTTTACCAGCTTTAAGGGGTTAACAAGCATTGCGCCTGATGTTTTTACGAAATCATCAGTTGCTCTTTTTGCCCGCAATATGTACGTAAGACCGGCAGAAAAAAAAGATACAAAAATTATCTTCGATACTTACAAAGAACGATATAAGCTTATTTTTCCTCCAAGTCTGGAAACTTCCTTTTTTGAAACTGTAGATGGATACGTACAGTATTTACAGCTAGCGTTGATCTCTTTTCATGAGTCGAAAAAAATATTTAAAAATAAACAAGAAATTCTTGAATTTTTATCCCGCGATGAAAGAATAATGCTTCAATCAGAGGAATTGTGGGAGAGCTTGAATAATGCCGAGCAAAATACGCTATTGAAAGTAGAAAAAAATCAGGCAATTAGTCCTGAAGAAAAAAAGTCTGCAGCTTATTTATGGGATTGCGGACTTGTAGCTGAAGATGGAGGAAGAAATGTAATATTTAGTTCGCTTTTTAATCATTATTTAAAACAAAGACAAATGGTTAAAAGTAACGGCTCCAGCATTGAGCTTAGTAAAAAAGAACATCTGCTTTTCACGTATCTCAAAAGCAAGGTGGGGAATATTTGTGAGAGGGAACAAATTATTCAGGCAGTCTGGGCAGAGGTTGAAGAAGTTGGAATATCCGATTGGGCAATAGATAGATTGGTCGCCCGTTTGCGGGTTAAATTAAAATCACAAAATGCAAAATTTGAAATTCAGACAGTCAAAACCAGAGGTTACAAGATGGTAGAAAGTTAATCTTCGGTAATTCTTCGTTAAATCCTCGGGAATAATCTATAGATCAAAGATTAAAGCGCAAATGTCAAAGCCTA
>Ga0209541_10009180_pt1 | contig 16077 bp, 15 predicted proteins | sample RifCSPlowO2_01_FD_184027 | JGI IMG/M metagenome (GOLD analysis project Ga0209541, IMG submission 184027) | Groundwater microbial communities from Rifle, Colorado - Rifle CSP2_plank lowO2_0.1 (SPAdes) (version 2) | ecosystem: Environmental > Aquatic > Deep subsurface > Groundwater | place...
TAATCAGTATTAGCCGACCGAACTCAGAGTGGAGCGGAAAACTCTTAGAGAATTTTAAGTTTGACAACTCGTACTAAATTAAGGGTGGGAGGATTAAGGCACCGATAGTTATATTTAAAAGAGAGAGAATTGCCTTAATAGTATGTTTGATTTAGATAAACTTGGCATAAAAACCTCCACAAATAAAGAGTATAGAGATTTGCTTAGAGAATGTTATGAGTTTTCTAGAAGGAGTAACCATCCCTCTACGCATAATGCGGCTTTGCTTTTAGATGGGAAGAAAGTTGTTTTAAGAGGAGTAAATATTCTTCCTCCCGGCGTGAAAGAAAAAAAGGAAAGATTTGAGGGAGATAATAAACACATTTACCCAAATCATGCAGAAAGAGATGTTATTTACAAAGCAGCAAGAGAAGGACTTTCAACCAATGGCCTTACCATGATTATGCCGTGGCTTCCTTGCATTCCTTGTGCAAATGCAATAATTAGTTCTGGCATAGAAAGATTGATTGTTCATAAACAAATGGTTGAAAGAACAAGAGAGGGATGGCAAGAAGAATTGAAAAATGCAGTTCAGATTATGGAAGAAGCAGGGATAGAGCTTATAGCCTATGATGGGTTAGTTAGTGCGAAAGCATATATGCATAGCCAAGAGTGGGATTCTTAGTAAGCGCCCTTACCTTTAAATCTTAACTAAGTTTCTTGATAGATAATATTATGTCACCACTTAAATAGAGTAAAAATAGAAACCTTTATAAATAACCTAATTAGCCTATTCTTATGGACCCTAACGAATACAAGACAGTGGAGTCTTTTGTAAAAAGCTTTGAAAAAGTTTATGAGATAATCAAAGAGAAAGATCCTGATTGCATCATAGCGCCTATATTTGGAGCAGTGCCTTTTATTGATGTTTTAAATGTAGTAGATGAGCAGTTTCCTAATAATAAAGTAGAGTATGTGCCAGCTTCTAATAGAGTCTATAGATTAAGGGACGTATTAAGAGGAGCATTTGAAAACATCATAGATGAATATGCCCCTGATGGTGGAAGTTTCTTGTCTATTGATGAGGTTATAAGTGGAAATTCTGTTCAGAGAGTCTATAAGCAGTTTGATGCAGCAAGGACAAATTATGCTAATAAAAAAACAGTTCAAACTTATGGAGAAAATGCTAATTTTGAGGATGAAAATGTAAGCAGATTCAGGGATTCTGTTAAGGAATCTATAAAATATAATAGCATAGGGATTGTCGATTCAAAGATGGATAGGCTGGGAAAAAGAAAAGAGCCTTGTTATTATGAGCTTCTTGAAGAGAAGGTTATTATTCCAGTAAATACAGATTGTATTGTAACCATGGATAGAACAGATTTCTTTCCTGCTAAGTATAAGCTAGATAAAGATAGTGAAGGAAAATCTGTATGCCTCCCAGTAATTGAGAAATTCGACATCAGCGCTGTTTATATTGATTTCTTGCAGAAGGTAGCTGGAATACTTGGCAAAGATCCTGCAAAAGTGACTGTTAGTAATATCGGAAAAATAAGGGACTCATATAAATGGGTGCCTGAAAACTTAAGAAATATATAATTCTGGAAGGTCTAGTCTTTCTTAACTAAATAAATTATTATCAATAAAGCCCCTATAACATTGAACATATCAGCAATATTGAATGTTGGGATTATAAAAATCTGGATAAAATCTCTTACGTGGCCTAAAAAAACCCTATCTAATAAATTAGAAACAGCCCCACCTAGCAAGAAAGACAATCCTATAGATAAAATAAAGCTATTGCTTTTTACTAGATAATAAAGAATTATACCTGTTATTATCAAAGAAATTAGTATTATCAAAGTCGTATTCCCTTTAAATAATCCAAAAGCAACGCCTGTATTTGTTGTCTTTGTTAAAAATGCCTTAGTAATCTGGTCGATAATTATTATTAAAAAAGCTATAAAATAGAATTTTATCTTCTTGTGTACCATGGCTGTGTTGGTTCCTGTGATGCTGCTGCAATCTTTTCTAGATTAGCTATCCTCTGATTTAGGTTTTCAAGCTGGGCATTTATAGTTTCTAGTTTGGCTAATATTAATTTATTAGTATCATCCTGCATCGGTTGTTGCATTGGGGAATATTGTAGCGGTGGAAATTGTTGAGCCTGCGCTTCTAAATGCCTTTGTTCTGGAGAAGGTTCTGTTAAATCCAAATCTGGAAGATCTAGTGGTTTTTCCTTCTTTTTGAATAGTCCGAATAAACCCATTTTTATAAAAGCTTTAAAATTTCATAGGATATAAAGCTTCAGTTATTACTTTAGGATGGTTTATTTAAAATTAGTATTAGAAACCTTTATATTTATTCTAAACCAGTAATAAATAATGCCAAGTAATAAAAAAACAGGCAATCCCTTAATAGATGGAGATTATGTTGAGAACTATAAGCTAGCTATAGACTCGCCCCAGTCAGGTGTAGAAAGGTATTACTTCTGGATGCTTAATTTCTTAAAATCAAAACAGCCATTTGGCGTTGGTTATGGTGTTGAGAAGATAAAAGATTACTTCTCTATGACAGAAACAAGTGCTTATTTTGGGGCTACTGAGCAGAAAAAAGCTGTACAGCAGGACAGGGCAGCTCAGTTTTTAAGAGGATTGTCTGAGATGACGAAAGCGCTTTATCAGCAGGTTAGGGAACTAAGAGTAATAAAAGAAAGATTACAGTATTATGCAGATGCAGAAAAAGGGAGTGAAGCAGCTGAGATTGCCTTGAAGGGATTATGGGCAAATGTTGTAGAAGGGGGGGCTAAAAATCCAGATTCTGTTTATGGACTGCAAACGCAATTAGGCTTTGCTATCCTGCCTGATTTATTCTTCTCAATACATCCTAAGGAAGAGCATGAAATTGACAAATACATTGGCGGATTTAATAAGGAGAAGGGTTTAGACTTAAACAGGAAGCAAAGAGAAGTTATAAAGAGGAAATTATATCAATTTATGAAATGGAAAAAGCATACTCATTCTGAGTTAGTGCAAAGAAACAAGTTTAGCCTGAAATATCTAAGGCAGCATTACAACACTATGAAGTTATACATGGGTTGGGTAAGGCCATATTTAAGAAGTGCTATGAGGTTGGAAGGAAGAGGGCAGATTACTGCTCCAGAGTTGGTATCAGCCTTTGACTCAACTTTGATAGAATTGGAGTTATTAGGCTATAACAAAAAATTTGAAAAGTACATTCCTTGCGTTGTTGTAAAATATAAATATATTGCTATGCCACAGCTGGCTTACCAGGAGGAATACCAAAGGGGAGCAATACACGTGGGAAAAACTGAAATAAGTTTTGAAGCTTATGTCTTGACAAGAGACCAGATTGAGGAATATAAGAAAAGGATAGATCAGGAAGATTTTGAATTATTAGCCAGCATAGACGAGACTATGGCTGCTTTAGGCGATGAATTAAAAGAATATCTGGAAAAAGCAGGGGAAAAGTTTGGAAAAGAAGAGCTTAAAGAAGAGCCTGACGAAAGAAGCATGCTCTTAAAAATATTCTTCCCAAAGAAAAAGAAAGAAAAAAGGGAAGAGAAAGAAGAAAAAGAATATGCTGGTATGGCAGAGCCGTTCATAGCCCTTGGAGAAGGTTTTCTGGAGCTAACCTCGTTTATTAAGCTCCCCAAGGCTAAAAAAGCAGAAAAGAAAAGTTCTGAAATAGAAAAAGCTGGGGCAGAAGCTAAAAAAATATTGTTTGTTTTATACCACGTTATGAAAAAGACGCATGGCATGTTAGCATGGTAAAGAAAGGAAATAATCCTGCTAAAGAGTGGGATAGGCTGAAGAAGGAAGTTAAAGAGTTGCACCCATTGAAAAGAATAAGGGTTTTAGAAGCTTTTTTAGAGAACATAAAGGATGAAGCAATTAGAAAAGAGGTTATCAAAGAATTGGAAATAACCCATCAGGAAATCAGTAAAAATGCAGAAATAAGGCCTCAGCAATTCAAGCTAGTAATACCAGAAGAGCATACAGAAGTCAGAAAAGTTAATCTAGAAGAGAGCATTGAAAAAGAGTTTGTTAAAGAAGAAAATAAGCAGGATATAGTGCCTAAACAGCTCTATAGAACAGATATGAGGGTTGATTTTAAAGGTTATAATGTTCTGGAAAGATTGCATGGCGATTTAAGGGAAATAAGGGAAAGTATTGCAACTGGTTACAGGCCATCTGGACAAGCTCTTTTAAAAGAAGCTGAGAGCAAATTAGAAGGCTTGAGGGAAAGAGTTACAACCACTACACAAGGAACACAAACTTTTAATAGAGTTAAAAATCTTTTAGATGAAATAAAAATGTACAAAGAAGGCTTTACAACAAGTGATGAAAAGAAATCTTATACAACCGCAAGAAAAGGGCAGCAAGAAGAGAGGTATTGAATGAAATTAAATAATGATTATTGGCATCATATGGACAGGGCAGCAGAATGTTGCACAAGTGATGTTAATGTAAATAGCCTGGCTTCTAATATAGGGGTAAGCCATGGTGTTGGCGATTTAGTTCAGGGAATGAAAAGTAAAATATTTGCTGGTGCATCCCATGTTGAATTAGGATTCACTGGAAAAGGCAAAGGTTACTTATCAGGAGGGCAGACAACGCCTGAAATGTTTGGAAACAAGCAAAGGCAAGACATAAGGCAGATGAGTAAGATAAATGATGTTAGTTTATCAACGCATGCTACTGTAGCCTTTACAGGATTGTCTGGGCAGACTGAAAGAGGATTTAGCGATGAAGTCAGGGAACAAAATCTGCATGAAGTAAAAAGAGCTATTGAATTTGCTGCTGATACTGCAGAAGGGGGAGCTGTTGTCTTCCATTTAGGAGAATTCCCAAGGCCATTATCACAATATCCTCAATTTGAGTTTCATCCTAAAGAGAAAGCAGAAGAGATACATTATTTGGTTGATAACAGGTCTGGACAAATCTTTAAGACTGTTTCTGAAAATGAAGAAGTATGGACACCTAAGCTTAAAATAGAAAATAGCAAGCCAGTTTACATTACTAAAGATATCAGTGGCAAGAAAATTAATATTCCAGTCTATGAAACTGATCCAGAAACAAAAGAAATCCAAGTGCAAAAGATTAAGTTTAAAGATTTTATGCCAGAGGAAGAAGATAGGGCTAAAGCTGCAGTAGAATTCTATAAGCAGACAGTCATATCAGAGATTGAGCATGCTAACGGACAGGCAGATGAGTATGAAATTGTTTATCAGGATGCTTTAGAGCAAAGAAAAAAAATAGATGAGAGATTAAAGCATTATGAATATTTAAAACAAGTTACTCCTCCTGATAAATGGGAATTATTTAAGGAAACAATCTCAGGCAGAGATCCATTTCTTCCGCCGGAAACTGTTGATCCTATTGGTCATCTGAAAAATGCCTTAAGGGACACAGATAAAAGAATGAGCTATGGTAGGGAAGTTGCTATCTCATCTAGAAAAAATGCAGCTAAATTATTAGGAAGTTTAGATCAGGTAGAAGACATAAAAACTTTTGCTACCCAAAAATCAGCAGACGCAATAGCAAGAGCAGCTATATATGCTTATGATACTACAAAACTAAAGCACTTGCAAAATCCAGTTTTTGTTTCTCCAGAAAACTTATTCCCGGAATGGGGCTATGGCAATCATCCTGAAGAGATGAAAGAAATTGTATTAGATGCAAGAGAAGCAATGAAAAAAAGATTAATGCAGGAAAGAAAAATGTCAGAAAGTGAGGCTAAAAGAATTGCTGGCGACCATATAAAAGCTACATTCGATATTGCTCATGCTAATTTATGGCAGAAGTTCTGGAAAGGGGATCCTAACAAATCCATAACACAAAATCAAGAAGAATTTCACAAGTGGTTATTGAATGAGGCTGATAAGCTGAATAAAGCAGGAATAATTGGCCATGTTCATTTATCAGATAACTTTGGCTATGGTGATGAGCACTTAAGTGTTGGAGAAGGAAATGTTCCTGTTAAGGACTTTATGTCAAGAATGAGAAAGGGTGGATTTACTGGAAAATCTATCGCTGAGATAGGAGCACAGCCGCAAGGAAGAGAGCATGAAGCATTAACAGAAGCTTGGCAGCATGTTCACGATTTATTTAGTCCTATATATAGAACAGATACCTTAACAAGAACTTGGGGCGATGTTCATCAGTCATATTTTGCACATACGCAATCTCCCAGGTTTTTAGTTGGAGAATCAACTCCAGATCCGCAAGAATGGGTGCTGTATAGCGGAGTTCCATTAGAATGAAGTTTGATGTAAAAAAGAGGGAAAACCCGAGCTATGGCGAATATAGCAGGGAAGGCTTGGCCATAGCCAGGACATTTGCAAAACAGATTTATGATGAATTTGGAAATTTTATATCTTCTTTAATCCTGTTTGGAAGCACAGCTAGAAAACAGCAGAGAAGCCATGATATTGATATTTTGGTTGTGCTGGACGATGTTAAGCTTGTCTTTACACAGGAATTGGTGGAAACATACAGGATACTAACAGAGAAGGTAATGGCTAAAGTTGCGCCAGACAGATTGCATGTGCATTCCATGACATTAACTAGTTTCTGGGAATACATAAGAAATGGCGATCCAGTAGCTGTTAATATCTTAAGAGACGGAATTTCTTTAATTGATAATGGCTTCTTTGACCCATTAAAAGTTTTATTGGCAGACGGAAGGATAAGGCCAACTACAGAAGCAGTCTATAATTATTATAATCTTGCTCCAGCAAGCATCTTTAGAGCAAAACAAAGCTTGCTTAATGCTGGCATAAATCTTTATTGGAGTGTTGTTGATTCAGCCCACGCTGCTTTGATGAGTGAAGGAGAGATACCTCCAAGCCCGGACCATGTTTCAGATATATTTGACAGAAGATTAGTTAAAACAGGAAAGATAAAAAGCAAATATAAAGAGATTCTGCAGGAACTTTATATATTATCCAAGAAAATAATCTATAGAGAGAAAAAAGAGTTAACAGGAAAAGAGTATGATAGATATAAGGAAATGGCTGAAGAGTTTGTTAGAGAAATAAAAAAATATTTAGAAAGAAAATAAATTATAAATTTATGCAGATTTTTACTATTAATTTAATGAGTATCTGCTTAAAAGATTATCTATGACAGCTTGTTCTTCTCTCCTTCCCTGCACAAGGCCATATAATTGGCCAATGCCTTGTGGATCTAATTTTCTATAATCCACACTTCTTAGTCCTACGCTTCTTAGTCTTTCATTAAGTGTTTCTGCTGTCTCTTTAAAATCCTCTTCACTATTCATAGAACCTAATTCGCTTGCTAATCTTTTCTCTGCAAATACCTTTGATATCTTTTGGTCTATCATGCTGCCTACCTTTTGAGGAGTTAAATATTTTCCATCACTTAAGTTATTTGCAATATCAGCTAAAGAAATTCCAGTCTGTGATTCAAAAACCTCTCTTTCAAATTGTGCAATATCTTCTATGCCAAGGCCATATCTAGCAGCTTCTTTCATGTCTAATTTGCGGCCTGTTCTGGATTCAAAGTATTTGTCAGCAAGCTCTCCTTCTAAAAGTCGTGCTAATCTTACAGCACCTTCTCTGCCAAGAAATACATTTTCAGAGTTAGCTAGAGTTTTTACAAGAGACAGGTTTAACTCAGCGTTAATCCTTGGTATGCTTTCCTGTAATTTATCCAGCCTTTTTATCGCGTTTACCATTTATACCTCAATTTTCATTACTTCTAGGTGGTAAAAGTAGTATATAAAGCTTTCTGTTTTAGATTATAGTGTGTAGATCTGTGACATATAATATCCTGTACCAGATTTAGGGGCAAGTCAGGTTTTTACCTGCAGAATAGGACTCTGGAAATAATTCTTTATTCTGAAGATTAGGCAGTAAAATAGTCCCTATCTATAAATCTAGCTATTTTACAAACTTCCATCTGCCACCTCTAATAGAATCCTCCATCCTCCACCACCCCAGTGCAAGATCTTTATCTTCCACATGACCATAATATTTAACAGGATTCGCTTTTACATTGTGGTAATGTTTAGTAAGCTCCAACCACCTTCCTTTAATCTCACCTTCAATGCTTCCTGTCAAAATTTTTGGAGTTTCTTTAGATTCATTTTCTTCTTTAAATGTACCTTTTAATTTGTAGCCATCTTGTTTTAGTTTAAGATCAAATTTAGCCCATTTAACTTCCCCAAAGACTTTCTGATATTCGTACTCGCCAGTCCATTCTCCTTCAAGGTTAAAGATAGTATAAGGCTTACCATTAATTTCTATCCATTTGTATAGCCCATCTCTTGTGTATTTACCATTAACTTTATCTGGGAGTGGTGCTACAAATTGGTTTTTGCCTTCAGAAATAACTGTTTCAAGTGTTGCCTTATGAGATGGTGAAAATGAGTCGGTGATATTTACTTTAAGCTGCATTGGAAATGTTGTTCCTGGTGACCAGGCAAATGACCAGTCCTCATTAGTGCTAATAATAATCTTTCTTGATCCGCTGGCATAGTTATTTTCTACTTTTTCTGTAATCATTTTTTTCCAGTAAAGATATTCCTTTGTATTCTCTATTTTTGGTACTCCAAAAGACTCTTTTACACTTATGTGGTTTGCAATTATATCATCAAGCGATTTGCCATTTAGTGTAATATCGTACTTGAATGGAGGTTTTCCTCCATCTAACTGAAATTCAAGAACTGCCTCATCTCCATACATCTTAAATGTAAGATCTTTTGCAACAAGATGTTTTTGATGCTCAATAATCTCTTCTAGCTTTCTTCGTTCAATTTTTTGTTTTAGCTCAGCTTCTATCTTTTTAATTTCTTCAATCACATCGTCTACAAAAGGATTAAATTCTTTCATACCTTTGTCAAATAACTTTGAATTATAATCACCAAGTATGCGCCATTCAACATTCCATTTATCTGTATTTATATTCTTTGTAACTGTTCCTCTCCCAATGAACTTCTTATTGAGTTTAGGCACTTCTGGAATAAGAGGGTTTATAGTGTAATTCACTACAAAAGTATACACCTCTCTGTCAAGCTTGCCAACTATTGGCAACTTAAATTCTCCCCTGTTAAAATGCTCAACTTTAGTTATTGATTCTAGTTTCCTCTTTGCTACATTAACACGTATGCGTCTTTTATCCTTTTTTGTGAATGATGATAGAGGATCTGATATAGATAATAAGTTCTTTGTTGTTAAGTCATTAATTTTCCCTCCGAACGAAAAGTTATCATCCTCGTCTCTTTTAAGATAGTCAAATGATGCAAGAAACATTGCCCACCTTTCATCACTATATAAATAAGCATCAACTGTTTCAGCAATTAGACCGTCAGTAGAGAATGACTTGTATTCTCCTTCTGAAAGTTGTCTAATAGCATCTTTGTTAACAAATGCCCCGCACCATATAGGGTCGTTAAAACCAAGTTCATCAAGAGTAAGTTGTTGGACATCTGATGGAAGAGACGAATGCCTTACAGTATTGCTTTTTGCAGAATCTTTTCCATCATCGCAGCCAGAAACAGTGCCGACTAAAGGCAGTGCTAAAAGAGAAGTAAATGTGAATGCTTTTGCAAAAAACTTCTTGCTCTTATTATAAGCCTTGCTAATTACACTTTCTTCATTAACTATTTTTTCTAAAGAGTCTTTCATTTCCCCACGGTATTTAATATCTTATAGCCTAGGAAATATATAAAACTTACTCATACCTCTATGTCCTATTGAAAGAGCCTAATATAGAGAGAGATTATCTCCAAGCTTGGTCGCTCAGCCAGGTCATTCCTGCAGTATCAACCAATTTTACAAGATTTGTACCATCAGCATTCATTCTATATATACTAGCGCTGCTAAATGCATCTGGTGCATGTAGGAAGATGATCTGTTTTCCGTCAGGAGACCATGCTGGAGAGAGGGCGGAATAGCCTGTGAAGGCTATCGTGGGATTTGATCCATTAGACTCCATAATCTTGATGTCTATAGGATTGCTACTCCCTTTACTACTAGAATAGAAAGCAATCTTCTTTCCGTCAGGAGACCAAGCAGGTTTGCGATCATGGAAAGTATTGCTATTAGTTAAGTTAGTAAGGTTTGTACCATCAGCATTCATTACATAAATTTCATAATTACTTGTATTGAAGTCATAGCCTTCAAATGCGATCTTTGTTCCGTCTGGCGACCAGGCTGGATTTCTATCATTTTTTTGGTTAGTTAAACGGGCAATGGTTGTACCATCAGTATTTGCAACATAAATCCCTTCAAAACCATCATTACTTCCAAGAGGAGTATCGTAACGGAAAAAAGCAATCTTTTTTCCGTCAGGTGACCAACTAGATAGACCATAATTAAATTGGCTATTAGTAATAAGCTTAACTTGGTTTGTACTGTCAGCATTCATCATATAAATCTCATCTAAATTAGTGATAGAATTCCATCTAACAAATGCAATTTTTTTCTTATCAGGAGACCATGCTGGATAATCATCAAAGCTTGTGGTCAGTCTAATTATGTTTGTACCATCAGAGTTCATAGAGTGAATGCCATCTGTAAAACCATCGTAAAAAAGAATTTGATCCAGCGTTGATTTTGTTGTTCCTGGTAAGACATATACTGGTGTGCTTTCTCCGTTAATCACTTTAATATCTTCAACATTTGCTCCTGCTATGTCCTCACCAAAGGAGTAGATGATATTGTGGATTCCTGTAGGTGTAGTAAACTGTTCAGTGCCATTTACTTTACCAATTAAAATGCCTTGCTCTCCCTTGCTATCTATATAGTGGTCAACAAAAGTTCCTACACCCTTACCAACAAGTTCATTAAGAACTAGGTTTCCTAGTTCGTTCAGACCGAATAATTGGGATAGTCCATCACCTGTGAGACTTAATGCTGGCGAAATAGATTCTTTAACTGTGATTCTAGCAGACTTTCTTAGAATTTGTCTTCCACGTCCATCTGGATTATTTCCCAAACGGCCATACTCATAATCTCTAGCATATATAGCCAAAGTAGTTTGATCTATTTGTTGCAAGTCTTTTTCAGGAATGCCTGCGTCAATAAGCCCTTGTTTTATTGTCTCCACACTGTCTGGGTTTTCTGAGAATCTTTGTATCTCTTGCGAGAGTGATAAGGCATCTTTTCCAAGCTCAAATAAGTCAAAAACAAAACCAATCTTATAATTGTTTGTTGTTTTGTTTTTGACTGGTTTCGAACTTATATCTTTATTTGTTATTGCTTTAATATTTTTGTATAGGAATACAAAATCATCGCCAACTTGCTTTAAGGTATCATTTGATGTATTGCCAATGTCTTTATCAAGCGCTGTAACTCTGGATTTCGTATCGATAGCCCTTAAATAAGTGTCCTTTGCAATCTGATTAAACTCGGTGTTATTAGCAATCGTAGGAATATGAACAACAGGAATAAACACATCTCTTACTTTTTGTTCAACATTCCTAGTTGCTCTTATAATGTAGTTTAACTGGTCTAAGCTAGACTCATTGACTATTAATTGGGTTGTATACACATTATCGCCTGCTGCTTGATCACCATTTAATCCATCATCGTTCATATCAGCTATCTTAACACCATTAGAATCTAGAAGTTCAACAGTGGAACTAGGAATATATGCAGATACATCAACAGTAGTATTATATCCAGCTAGAACTACAGGTGGATTGCTTATTGGACCGCTAATTTCTAAAACACTAGGAGGAGGTGGTAGAGGATGATCTCTATCTCTGTCTCTACAGCCAAAACTGCCAGCAAGAAGGCTCATGCACAGCCCTAACTCTAAGCTCTTTTTCTTAAGAAATTTCCATGATGATTCAACAATATTTTCAAGTGATGACATAATTCCCCCTAATCTTCATGGTTTATAAGATATATAAACTTTATTATTAAAACACCCCTAAACTTTATTAAAAGCATTTTTATACCTCTTTTATTTAATATAATCATGGATAAATATTCTAGAGCAAGAAAGTTTATGATTAAGGATCTAAAAGCTAGAGGGATTTATGACAAAAATGTTTTAAGAGCAATGGAGAAGATAAGAAGAGATCTTTTCGTTCCTAGGTCTTATAAAGAAAGCAGCTATGAAGATACAGCCTTGCCTCTGATAAAAAACCAGACTATCTCCCAGCCTTATACAGTTGCTTACATGTTACAAGAATTAGAGTTAAATAAAGGACTAAAGGTCTTGGAGATTGGAGCTGGTTCTGGTTATAATGCAGCTTTGATTACAGAGATTGTAAGACCAGGAAGATTATATACAATTGAAATAGTAAAAGAATTAGTAAAATTAGCTAAAAATAATCTAAAGAAAGCTAAAGTAAATAATGTCAGGATAATAGAAGGAGATGGAAGCAAAGGCTATGAAAAAGAAGCTAAATATGACAGGATTATTTTTACAGCATCTGCCCCTGAAATTCCCAAGCCATTAAAAGACCAGTTAAAAGATACTGGAATAATTCTAGGACCTGTTGGCGGTGATTATGGGCAAAGCATGATCAAATGTAAAAAGATTAAGAAAGAATTTGACTGCCAAAACTTGGGCGGATTTATTTTTGTTCCAATGAAGTTTGAGGTTTAAACTCATTTAGTAGATTGTACTTTCTTTCCCAGTTTGCATAGTCTTTGATTATATCTAGTTTATTAATTTTATAAAATACCGCCTTACCTCTTTTTCTAGATACTTGAATAAAGCCTTTATTTTTCATCGCAATTAACCACTTAGTAGCCTTATTAGGGGTCCAACCAAATATGTCTCTAAGCGTTTCATTTTTAAACTCCTCAAGATGTCTAAGCTCCTTCAGTCTTTTAATTTGAAGTTGAAATATCTCTGAATGCGAATTTGCTATAGAATAAACTAACTTTTTATGATTCTTACTATCAAATGCGTTAATCCTAATTAAATATAACCTCTTTTTAGCAGAGGTAGCATCAAAACTAAGAGTCATTCTTTCATCATTTATCTTGCCTACAAAACCAAATTCATCTATAATCTTCTTTAAAACCAATCTTCTTTTAGAATCTTTTTCTCCTACTATTATGTTTATAGATCTCTTTGTCACATTCAAGCTACCATCTCCAGATAGCTCTTTTGCAATAAAACTCTCTAAGAAAATCTTATTCTTAAAATTAGAGATATTATCTTGGGCATTCAATATAAGCTCCCCTAATAGTGTAGAATTAACGTTTGTTAGGAATACATAATCCCCCTCCCTATCTGCTTTAACTAATCTTATAGGATTTTCATAGATGCCCTTAAAATTATCAATTAATGTCTTTATTTTATCCACGTTTGTTTTTCTTGGATTATAGTAGCAGTATACTTTTATTATATTGTAAACGCCTAATTGTTTAAGAAATTCTATAAGATACTTATGTAAATTTATATCTTTATTACAAATGCTTACATAAGCTCCAGTAGTATTGACACATTTTTGCCCTTCAGAGAAGGATAATCCAAAAAAATATCCAGCAGTTTTTATATCAACATATCTGTTAATCTCAAGAGATCTAGACTTTGGTCTCCACAATATAATTCTATTACCATTTTTAGAAACTAGCATATTATTAGGAACAGATGCTAAAAGATCTAATTTATTGTCTTTAAATGATTCTCTTGGTCTATTCTTTTCAAATATAGGCTTTTCTATAGAAACTAAAATCTTATCATTATAATCTAAATGCAGTAATTGTCTAGCATATCTATTGATATAGAAAATTGCTCTCTTTAAGTTACCATTCTTTTTAGTGAAGTTAACTGTCGTTATAAAAGTGGTTGCATTGTTATTTTTATGAAGCGTGATTTTTATAGGTCTTTTATGCTTTAAATCTAATTCCCTTATATAGACTAATGGAACTGTAACCCGATATTGATTTATTCTCTTATTCCCCTTGATAAGTCTATAAAATTCTATCTTATTCATAAATAATAAAAGTTATTTATTTATAAATACCTCACGCGTATAATACGCGTAGACGTGTAACTGGAAACTATATCTTATAGAGGTAGTTTTATATACTTTAGAGTTTATAGAATTTAAGTATGAAAAACGAGACAATATTCATAGAAGTTTTTGGAAATAATCCGATAATAAAGGTCCTAGACTTCCTTATAACCTTTCAGTTGTTTGATTATCCATTAACAGAAATCGCTAAAAATTCAGGTGTAAGCTACTCTACTTTACAGACTTTTTGGAATAAACTAGAAAAAAATCATATAGTGGTAAAAACGAGAAGGGTAGGAAAATCTGATATGTACAAGCTTAACACAGGCAATCCCGCTATAAAGCAGTTAATAAAATTAGACCGGAATTTAATTAAAGGTTCAGAGAAAGAAATTCTAGCCTCCAGCTAATCACCATAAGGAGTACGCATGTAAATAATTTTCCTTTAATTTTTTAACAAGGTTTAATAGCTCATTCTTTTTTGTTGTAGCTTCGTTGCGCATCTCGCTTAGTTTTTCTTCCAAACAGTGTTCTTTTTCCTTGATATCGCGCTTTGCTCTATGCTTTGCAATACTACCGAAAGCATATCCCATAGGTATCCCAAGAAAACCAGCAAGAAGAAGTCCTGATGCTATTGCATCCCCAATTAATATTATTCCCGTCTCTGAGTATATAAATGCCCCCCCAAGACTTGCCAATCCTCCTGTAAATATCCCTACTGCTGCCGCTGTTTTCATCACGACTCTTTGTTTAATCTTATTAAGGTTCTTATCAAGGTTAAGCTCATTTATGATCGACCTTTCTTTTCCTTCATATCTGTCGATTTTCCTATCAAAAAAAGGCACATAGTTCACAACAACAAGCTCTGCCACCCTAAATATATTTTCCAAGACTTCGATATTTGTATCTAAGAATGAGATATAATCATAAACATTTTCACTTAAAGGCAGACCTTTTTCTTTAGGATGAAATTCAAATTCTGGCTTGTCAGCGATATATTTTTTGGTCTTTAGGTAATCTGTAAGTTTTACTGCTATTGGCTCTTCATCTGTAAGCTCTACTGCTATTGACTCTTCTTCTGCACGTAAATCTTCAAGCAAAGTACTTATTTCTAGCTTGTTAGTGATATCATTTGAGGTCTTTAGGTAATCTGTAAGGTCTACTGCTATTGACTTTTCTTTTGCACGTAAATCTTCAAGCAAAGTGTTTACTTCCTTTCTGACAGGATCAAAAGTCTTATCAGTAGTAGTAATTGCAAAATACATCCAGTCTTTTTTTATCGCTTTCCTTAAGGCCGTAAGGCTTGATTCAGTTTGCCCCGCTTTTGCACAGTAACCTGCATATTCAAACAAAAATCTTGCTTCATCATTATTTCTACTTACGTCTTTGCTTAATTCTACAGCTTGTGCAGATAGTTTAGCAGCATCTGAATACTTATTTGATAGATACTTGCATCGCGCCAGATGGGAAAGAGCTAATGCCTTATGATAATCATCAGGAGCAAATTTACATGCTAACTCAAAATTACGGATAGCTAATTCTGGATTCTTTTGCGCAACTGAAATAAATCCTAGATATTGATAAACAAAGCTGTTTGTTTTATCAGCATTCAGGGCTTTTTCAAAACGTTCTTTAGCGATATCTAATTCATTTGAATTATAGCCTTTTACACCTTGTTGAAAATACTGCCTTGACTCATTGTCAAGAGAGTTAAGCATTACATCAAGAATCTTTCCAGTATGCTCGTTGAGCTGTTCAAGCGACCATTTTATATCAGACAATTCTCCTCCAAGATAAGAAACAGCATTATCGATAGCGTCGACAATATTCTCTGTGCCTTCTGCAATAGAGTCTGTTATTGGTTCAGTTATTTCTCTTGGTAAAGACTCTACTCTTGCTAGTATACTATCTAAATATCTTGTTTCCTCTCTGAACTTATTATCCTGTGCCTGAATATATGGTATAATAGAATCACGCATATCTGAGACTCTGCCTTCTATAGTTTCAAGTGTCCACTCTGTAAATGTTTCCGCAAAAGGTGACCTTCCGTAGCGTGCCATTTTAATAATACGAATATTTTAACTACTTTTAAATAAGGAATAAAGTTATTTAAATTTTCCTAATTTA
>Ga0209541_10009182_pt1 | contig 16076 bp, 23 predicted proteins | sample RifCSPlowO2_01_FD_184027 | JGI IMG/M metagenome (GOLD analysis project Ga0209541, IMG submission 184027) | Groundwater microbial communities from Rifle, Colorado - Rifle CSP2_plank lowO2_0.1 (SPAdes) (version 2) | ecosystem: Environmental > Aquatic > Deep subsurface > Groundwater | place...
TCAAAATGGGAAATTTCAGAGACGTACGGTGTTGCAGAGGCTGTCCGGCATATAAGAAAAACAAAGGAGCACATTTCTCTTGGATTAATAAAAGAACTTCACAGAATTGTTTTCAGGAATTCCAAGCCATTTGCAGGTGAATTTAGGGGAAAAGGAATAGAAGTTGCTGTAGTAGACTCTTTAGGAAGGGTTTTGCATAAGGGAGCGCCGCAAAAACAGGTCGTTGGCTTGTTAAAGGAGTTAATTAAATGGTACACAAAAAACAAGAAAGAATATCATCCTATAATTTTGGCTGCCGTAGTGCACAACCAATTTGAGAATATCCATCCATTTCAGGATGGAAATGGGAGGGTGGGTAGGTTGCTTTTGAATAATATCCTTTTAAAACATAGCTTTCCGCCAGTGAATATAGAACTGGAAAACAGGATAGAGTATTATCGGGCTTTGCAGGCTTATCAGAAAGCAGGGGATCTCAGGCCTTCTATAGAACTAATTCTGAAAGAATACAAGATCCTTAGAAAAGAGCTGGGGAAATAATTACTTCAGCTTTTTTTAGTCCTTAACCCAGACTTCCCTGATTTCTGGCGTGATTCCGAAAGAGATGAAAAACTTGTGGGTTTCGCCTGATTTTTCGATTGGAACAAGAACTGCATTCTTTCCTGTTTTGAAGCCACCGATCTCATTAAGATAGCCTGGAGTATTGTATGTTTTGCCTTTTCTTTTCTGGGAATACCCTGAAAATTTCCTGATAAACAGGGCTTTTTTCCTGTTGTTTAGCTTTGATAGGTCATATGAAAACAGCGAAAAGTGCCTTAAACCTTCTTTTACATCAACATATTTTCCGTAAAGGCTTACCCCTGTGCTTATTATTTCTGATTTTAGTTCTTTCCACTTGTATGTTTTAAGGTTGCCGACTATGTATCTGATCGGCATCTCTATTCCAAGCAGGGCCCACTTTTTTTCAACTATTGTGGAGAATCTTTTGTCAGCTTCTTTCATTATTTCTTCAACTTTGCCTGAAACCGCATCTGAATTTACTTCAACAAACAGGTCTATATCGCTTTGCTTGTCGTATTCGCCTGTGGCAACAGATCCGAAAAGGATTATATTTTTTATGTATTTTTTAGACTCCCCGCTATCAAAAACAAAGCCAAGAAAATCGTATATGTAAGGGAGGAGATTTTTCATAAAGACCCTCCGAGAACCTCCTCTACAATTTTCTTTATTGTGTGCGCATTTTTTATACAGTCTTCTATAAGCGGCCTTTCCTTTTCCCTCCCGTAGCAGATAAGCTCCCTGAAATTCTCCTGTTTTACAAGGAGGTTCAGGAGCTCCGCCTTTTTCGGGAATTCAAAAGCGAATTTCTTCCCTGCTGTCCTGCCTGAAGCAAAAAACCTGTGATTTACATTAAAGCCGGCTGTTATCAGGTTCTTTCTATGAAGAAGAAGGGCGAAAAGGTTGCATGCAGCTTCTGAGCAGGAAAAGCCTATGAGCTTCTGCATTTCAACTATTGTGTCTGCCTTGACCTTGTCCTCTATGTCTTTGAGCAGGCTTGCAATAGCTTTCTTGTGCTCTTCTATGCTTGTCATGGTTTATTTGTGTTTTCTGGCTTTATAAAGCTTACATAATAAGTTACATATTTTACGTAATTTATTCGATATTAGTATGGAACAAATTTCATATTTTATGTAAGAAATTACATGTTACTTCAGCTTCTCCGGCTCACCCAGATGCTTTTTCAAATCATTCACAAACCTTGCAGCCTCAGCCCCATCAAAGATCCTGTGGTCAAAGGTTAAGGAGGCTGGAAGAACCCATCTTACTAGAATTCTCCCGTCTACGATAACAGGCCTCTGGTGGATCTTTCCTGTCGCAAGTATTGCAGCTTCTGGATAATTTATTATTGGTGTTGCGAAAATCCCTCCAAGAGAGCCTATGTTGGTAATTGTGAACGTTCCTCCTCTCATGTCCATTAGATCAAGCTTTCTTTGCCTTGTTTTTTCTGCAAGCTGTTCAATTTCTTTTGCTATGTCTGGGATTGTTTTTTGGTCAGCTCCTTTTATTACAGGGACTATCAGGCCGTCTTGAGTGTCGACGGCGACTCCAATATTGTAATATTTTTTTAGAATTATCTCTTCTAATTCCTCATTCATTGACGAGTTTACAAAAGGATGCTCTTTTAGAGCTGTAACAACTGCTTTTATTATATATGGTAAAAACGTGACTTTTACTCCTGGATATTTTGCTTTGTCTTTTTCCCTGAATTCTGCAAGGGCTGTGACATCCATCATCTCCATGTGAGTGACAGGAGCCGTGTTCCTGAGCGACTCAACCATGTTTTTTGCAATTGATTTTCTAACGCCTTTGAGGGGGACGCGATCTATATAGCCCCACATGTCGTATTTCTTTTGTATACTTGGTTTTTGGTTCGATGTCGTGGGTTTTGAGTCTTGGGTTTTGAACCCCTTTACTTTTTTTACATCTTCTTCTGTTATCCTTCCACCGGAACCTGTTCCCTGAACTTTTGTTAAATCAACTCCTAGTTCTTTTGCGAGGTTTCTAATAGAAGGCAGAACTTGAACAGTGCTGGATTTCTGAGAGGCGGTTTTTGAAACAGGCGCTGGCAAAACATAAGAGGATTCTTTCAGATCCCCGACAACAGAAGTTGATTTTCTTTCTTCCTTGATTTTTTGTTTAGAATCTATTATTACCAGAACTTCCCCGACTTTTATAGTATCCCCTTCTTTATGGTTTAATTTAAGGATTTTGCCAGAAGCAGGGGAGGGTATCTGGACAACAGCTTTGTCTGTCTCAATTTCTGCGATCACCTGGTCCTGTTTTACTTTCTCGCCGACTTTAACTCTCCACTTTACAATCTCGCCTTCTGCTATGCCTTCACCGACGTCTGGGAACCGGAATTCAAGGGGCATATATAGATTTAGTTAAGGGAAGTTAATATTGGTTTATAATACACTACTATCTATAAAGATGTATGAAAATCTCCTATACTAAAAATATTGATTTTACTGAGTTAGATAGCCTTTTCAAATCTATTGGCTGGAAGCCAAGAGGCAAAGCTAGATGGGAAGAAGCTTTATCAAAATCAAGTTTTGTGTGCAGCTTCTGGGATAAAAATAAGCTGATAGGCTTAGGGAGAATTCTTGAAGATGGAACGATGTGCATGTTTTATGATATAGGAGTTCATCCGGATTATCAGAAAAAAGGTATAGGCGCAAAAATAATGGACGCGCTTATTGATCAAGTGAAAGGCAAAAAATATGCATCAATAGGCCTTTTTGCATGGGAAGAAAATCCAGATAATATGCCATTTTATGAAAAATTTGGTTTTGAAAAGGTAAGTACAGGGATGGAGCTTGTAAAATTTATGGTAAGGGAGTGAATATGAGATTAATTGATCTGAGCCACAAGTTTACTGAAAAAATGCCAGTATATCCAGGGGATCCTGTCCCTGAAATAACAAAAGAAGCTGATATCAAAAAGGAAGGTTATAATGATTATTACATTAAAACAGGGATGCACGTGGGGACCCACATAGATGCACCGTTACACATGCTCGAGAACGGAAAGAGGCTTACTGAGATTGAAATAGAACACTTTTATGGAAATGGGTGTTTAATAGACGCGAGAGGGAAACCAGCTATTGATTCAGATTCTCTGAAAAATGCGGCTGTTCGAAAAGGCGACATTGTGTTTGTTCTCACAGGGTTTTACAAAAAGTTCGGACAAGCAGAATACTATGAAAAATATCCTGAGATTACAGACGATTTTGCGAAAAAACTGGTTGATTTAGGAGTCAAAATAGTTGGTGTGGATACCCCTAGTCCTGACAGACCCCCATTTAATATTCACAAGCTCCTGCTTAAAAACGATGTTTTGATAATAGAAAATTTGACTAATCTGGAAAAGCTTCTTGGAATAAAGAAGTTTGAAATTTTTGCTTTCCCGCCGAATTTTGATGTTGAAGGATCTCCTGTGAGGGTTGTTGCAAAAGTAGGCTAAACTCTATACAGGCACCATATTCACCCTGCACGCCAGTTCTATATCCTTTTCTGTGACTTTGCCGCGGTCATGGGTTGTTGATTTTATTGTGAGCTTGTTATAGTCGTGTAGAGTGATCTCAGGATGATGGATCAGCTCTTCAGAAATTGTGGCAACTATGTTCAGGAAACCGACAGCTTGCAGAAAGGTCTTGAATTTGAATGTGCGTGTTATGTGCTTGCCTTCCTGCTTCCAGCCTTTGGGGATAATCATTTTCATAAATAAGTAAATGTTTTCTTTTGGGTACTGTAGCCTTTTCTTTTACAAAAGAAAAGGGTATACTTCCAGCCTTTTGATATTTTAATATCTGTCATATATTACTATTCTGTCACCTCTACATGATATCTTTCTGCATTATGGACTTTACCCCCTTGTGGCATTGCATGATAACAATAGTCTATTTCGGATGAACCTATTCTTCGAGCAGAAAGAACAAATACTTCTGTGGATGGAAATCCTGCACCGCCATCTTGAACCCCTACACTCTCTCTTTCTTGTCGATGAAGTTCAAAGATCTGTTGATCATAAACCAAAGATTTCATTACAGGAGAAGGCCATGTGCCCCTCAATTCAAAAACTTCCCCTCTTTTAACTCTTATTTTCGGCCTTTGGAATACAGGATAATCAGCCATATATAGTTTATGTGTGAGGTCTCTTAAAAATAAACATCTACTCACCCTTCACGAACCTGAGGATAAGATCCCTTTCCTGTTCAGGGGTTAATTTGCTGGAATCTATTATTCCGTGAGGATGATAGTGCTTTAGGTCAGTATAAACATGGTCTTTTCCCCATAAGAGCCTTCCTTTTTCCATCTCGTCCATTTCCCTCTGCGCTAAGATTTCTTTTACTTCTTCCAGTGTTTTTCCTTGATAAGCATGCAAAGATCTCTTGGCTCTCACATCCAGAGGGGCTGTTAAAAATAGCTTCAAGACCCTCTCTCCAAAAGGTTTTACATATCTTGTGTCAGCTATTATCCTGCCTTTCTCGACCCTCTCTGCAAGCTCATTATTCACAATCACGAGGTCTTCCAGTTTAACCACATTCTTGTAATATTCCTCAAAAGTTATATCTGACCTTTCTTTTCTGTGACGTTGTCTGAGATAATCTCCAACAGATCTTACTTCCCAGTCTGGAAGGGCCTGCTTTAAAAGCTGGAGTAGAGTGGATTTACCTGCCTTAGGGCTGCCTGCGAGGGCAATAGAATGATAACGAGATTCCATAGAATATGTGGATATGAAGCTTTAAATCAGGAAATTATAGTGCAACAGCAGGCTGGATTTTGAAAGGCAGGCTTAAACTTATGTCTTTTTCAGACGCCTTCTTTTTAAAATTAAATATTGCAATTCCTATGACCTCATTTGTTTTTTCATCTACCCTTTCGAATATGTCATTCCCTTTGTCTATAAAAAAGCCTGTTGTTGATTTGTCTAATCTTACTTCTAAGAAATCCCCTTCTTCGTCGTAATGTATTTTCAGATTATCTGTCATATGTCAAAAACCAGTCACTTTCTCGATAGCCTTTATAACCCTGTTCGTATCCGGCAAATAGTAGTTTTCCATTTTGAATAAAGGCATGGGTGTGTCAAAGCCAGTGACCCTTTCTACAGGGGCTTCAAGGCTCAAAAGCAGGTTTTCTGTTATTCTGGAAGAGATTTCTGCTGCAAAACCGCAGGTTTTTGGGGCCTCCTGAACTATAACAACACGGCCTGTTTTGTTTACTGATCGGAATACTGTCTGTTCATCTAAAGGTTTAAGGGTCCTTAGATCTATAACTTCACAGCTGATTTTTTCTTTTAGTTTCTCAGCTGCATCTATACATGGACGCATCATTGCTCCGTAAGTTATTATACTAACATCAGAACCTTCCCTGAAGACATTTGCTTTTCCTAAAGGGACTGTGAATTCTTCTTGGGGGACTTGCTGCTTGATTGACCTGTAAAGTTTTTTAGGTTCCAGGAAAATTACAGGGTCTGGGTCCCTTATTGAGGAGACAATCAGGCCTTTTGCATCATAAGGAGTTGAAGGGATTACTACTTTTAGTCCGGGTGTGTGGAGGAAGTAAGTTTCTGGCGATTCTGAATGATGTTCTAAAGCGCGGACACCGCCAGAATAAGGGGCTCTCAAGACCATCTGGCAGGAAAATCTACCTCTTGATCTAGTTCTTATTCTAGATGCATGGGAAATCAGCTGGTCTAGAGCAGAATACATAAAGCCGTCAAACTGGATTTCTGCAATTGGTTTCATTCCGCCTGCAGCCAGACCTATCGAGGCCCCCACTATGGCTGATTCTGCGAGTGGTGTGTCTATCACCCTTTCTGGGCCAAATAATTTGTAAAGCCCGTCAGTTACACGGAAGACGCCGCCATCGACTCCGACGTCTTCACCAAGAATAATCACTTTTTTATCTCTGGCCATCTCCTGTTTTAATCCTAAATTTATGGCTTCGACCATGTTCATGATTTTTAGTTTTGTTGGCATAACAGTAAAGTTTAGTTTAGATGTGTCCACTTTAGTTTATACTAATTCAACTTCTGATCTTTTTTGCGAGTTGCGCTAGCTTATCATCGTCTTCTCTTTTGTAGTCATGTGAGGATTTCTTATTTTCAAACTTGAACAAAGTCTTTTTCGCTTTTTTGATATCCTCTTCGCCTATTCTAATTCCTTCAAGCAACCCCTTCATTCTAACTATTCTCTTTCCTTTTTCCATATTATTTTAAATCCTCTTTTAGTTTTCCAAGTTGCCTCGCAAGTTCAGGCGTCATCTCCTTGTAAGTGTATCTGAAAATGTCTTCTATTTGTTGGGGCTTCAGGGACTCGAATTTTTTAACAGCATGTCCGATTTTTTTATCGCATTCTTTCAATAAACTTTTTTCATCTGATTTTTTCCAGAGTTTTTTGGACTCCATGTATTTCCTCAGGCGGTCAATTGGATCTTTTTTCTTCCACGCCTCAACTTCTTTCTGGTCCCTGTACTTTGTCTGGTCATCTGCTGTTGTGTGGTCTGAGATCCTGTAAGTGACGCACTCTATTAGTGTTGGCCCACAGCCTTTCTGGGCTTTTTCAAGGGCGCCTTTCACAGACTGATAAACTGCAAAGACATCATTCCCGTCTACTTGGATGCCTTCAAATCCATAGGCGATTGCTTTTTGCGCTAAGGTCTCAGAAGCTGATTGTTTTTCCCGCGGGACAGAAATAGCATACTGGTTGTTTTGGCAGACAAAGACGACAGGAAGATTGAAAACACCTGCAAAATTGAGGGCTTCATGGAAATCGCCTTTTGATGTGGCACCATCCCCAAAGACTGTGACTGCCGCCCCTTTCTTTTTTTGCAATTTCAAAGACCAGGCAAAACCAACTGCATGGGGGGTCTGCGTGGAGACAGGAACATTTACAGGAAAGTGATTTATTTTTTCTGGTATTTGCATCCCGCGCCCGTCGCCTCCATAATACATGATTATGTTTTCCATTGGGAGGCCGAGAACAAGGGAAGTCCCATTCTCCCTAAAGGAAGGGAATAACCAATCGTCTTTTCCCATTGCGTATCCTATTCCCACATTAGAGGCTTCCTGACCTCTTATAGGGGCAAAGGTGCCTATTTTCCCTGTCCTCTGCAGGGCAAAGAGCTTGTCATCAAATCTTCTTGCAAGGACCATGAATTTGTAGAGGTTTTTGGTGTCAGCAGAAGTCAGGTTTTTTGGGAGGGTGTTTACAAGCTCGCTTTTTTCATTTAGAATCTGGAGGGTGGAGATCTGGAATAGTTTGGAGGCATTCCAGAGTGAGTGGGTGGTTCCAGATCTTATTTTAGAGGGATTTTTAGAAGGCATATAGTATATTTAGCTCCACCTTAAGAAAAGCTTTATATGCACTTCTTTTCAAAAAGACCTGCACTAGAAAAGCTTTATATAGACATCCTTACTATTTAGGTGATCCTATGAAAAGATACAGGGCTTCAGAAGAAACACCTATAGGCAATTTAAGGGATGGTTATGGCTCATCTTTAGCCGAAGCGATGCGCAGGAAAGGGTATCCCACAGATAGCGGCAGATTAACAAAAAGTTTAGACCATTTTCATCGCGATACAGGAGTTTCTGTTGCAAAGCTTCATGCCATTCTTAGGGGAGAAGAAGTTCCAGACGTTAGGAGCGCGAAGAGCATCGCATATACTTTAAGAGCTTCTGTTGAAGAAATATTTTTAGATAGATCACCTGAGATAAGTGGAGACTCTTCAAAATCTCCGGTAGTTGTTCTTGTGCCTCAAAATGACTGGTGTAATAGATTCGAATCGGTAGGGACAGATCCGGATAATGTAATTGATGATATAGAGCACCCTGATAGAACAGCAGTAGAATCTGCAAACAGATCTGATACTATTAAAAGGCTTTTCAAATTGGCTGGCTTGTCTTACACAGAAAAAGAGATACTAAAATTGAGATATACAGGAGAGGTTCCTTTAGAAGATATTGGAGATCTGTTTCTATTAGACACAGAAGTAATAAAATCTATAGGGAGAGCAGCTCTGAAAAAGATCAGGGAGGCTTACAAGACGATGTTAGAGATACAAGAACTTAAAAATCTCATACCCTCTGAATTTGCAAGCACCGCTGTTTAAACCTACTTCCCCAAAGCCCACTTCTTGAGAGCTGGATAATCCACCGCCCCGCATAGGGCTTTGCCTGTTTTTTTGTAAACAGAGTTGACATATCTGAAACCCCCTTGGATATATTATCTATGGAGTTTCAGCAAAATTAGTTACAGACCCTAATACCTACGTCTTAAATATACTTTTCCTTTTTCTAACTATTCTGTTGTTTCGTTCCTTAAACTGCTGAAGTTCTTGGTACTTAAACAGATCCTCCAGCGTAGCTATCTCACCCTCGATAACACCCGTAGTTCCGGCTTTCTTAATGAGTTTGGCAGCTTTGTCCATGGAAGCAACGGCCGCTCTGAACAACTGGTTTGCATATATTACCATTTTTACCCTTCTAAGTTTCTCTATATCCCCAACCGTTATTTTATTATAAGTGGTTGGTATGATAATTATTGGTATATTCTTTGTAAAACTTTTACAGAATTCTATAATCTCATCCAGTTCTTTGGACACAGAATGAACTATCAAAGCATCTGCTCCTGCAGAAGTGTAGCAATCCGCTCGTTCTAGCGCCACTTCCAAACCGGCTTTTGCGTTAAACGCCTCTATTCTTGCTATAAAGACGAAGTCTTTTGTTTGCTGTGCTTCTTTAGCTGCGACGATCTTATCAACAAAATCTTCTTTAGATATAAGAGTGTTCTTTTCATCAACCAAACTATTCAGTTTCGGATACATTTTGTCCTCAATGCTTATTGCCGATACTCCGTTTTTTTCGAATTGCTGAACAATATAATAGACATTCTTGAAGTCACCGTATCCGGTGTCACAATCAGCTATAACTGGGATATCGACAGAATTGCTTATGTCGGAGGCTATTTTAAGCATGTCACTCATTGTTATTATGCTTGCATCTGGCACACCTCTGGAGGTTGATGCCTCTAGACTGCTTACCCATATAGAATCAAATCCATTGGATTCAATTATCTTGGCTCCTATTACATTCGTCGTGCCAGCGGCTATTGAAACTCCATCTCTCTGGAACAATGCTCTAAGACTTTTATCTAATACCATTATATCACGTTTATTTTTCTCATGACCTCATCAAAAAGTGTTTCTACGAAATTTATATCATTTTCAAATATTTCTTTAATTTTGTTCTTATCATGCTTAACATGTTTCCACTGAGAACGTGTAGAATCAATCTCTTTCATAATGGAATAATCTATACTAGGGAAGACTGTGTTGAATGAACCAGCAGACGGATCAAATATGCCAAACAATTCCAGAGAGTATCTTACTATATGCTTAGTTCTTTTTAGGCTATGCACCAAGATATTTTCAAAATCTGTGGCGTTCCAATCAAACTCCAAAATCCTTTTCCGTATATCATGGACGAGCATGCATAGGTGGTAGAATGTATCTAATTTCAGAGGATTTGCACTAGAATCGCTATTAATCTGGTATTTTATACCGTTCGCGGAAATGGAGTTAACGAGTCTTTTATTGTATGACATGCATTTATCTCCATGATGATGCCACTTATTTCTCGTCAGATCATATTCAGATACAACTGTAATACTTATTTTCATTTTATACTTAATGTGTAGTTTTTTATAGACGGTCGACACATTCCTTAGAAAAGCGTAATCTATTTTATAAGCAACTACGGTAAGGTCTATATCGCTCCAACCATCTACAAAATCATCAGACGACCCTCTAATCAGTATATCTTTCACTCCTTCAAGATTCTTTAATAGTATAATAGCATCTTCCACGGATTCATGCAACTTGATTTTCATAAGCTTCTCCTATTATCCCTTGAGCATTGTTCAATACTTCAGAAAGCGGTTTAGACGCATCTATTCTATGAATAGGAGTAGTATGCCGCCCGATAACATATTCGTATGCCGGTATGGCAAGCTTGAAAAAATCGGCCTGTCCTTCTCTCATTTCTGCTTTTAAACCCCTCTCGTTTGCGATTCTAATTGATCTCTCGGCTCTTTTACTAAAAATTTTTCTTTAGGTGCCAGATCTAAGAACAAATACACATCATCTGATAGACGGTTTCTATCACCACCCAGTATTATGGAGAATTCTTCATAGGCCTCGTTCAGACTTCTTCTTTTAGGAGGTTCCATTAAATGTGCTATGGAGTTTGCAAAAAGCGTGAGATCTCCTCTATCTAGAAGCCAGTTGGAACGATTTTCCGATTTCATATAGACGTCTCTTGCGTCTCTAAACCCTATTTCAAGTTTGACTATCTCCTCCATAGGCAGTTTATCGAATAATTTGTCGTAGTCGGTGGTTGTTCCAGAGTAGAAATCCAAGAACCGCGGGGCTAGGCCCACATCCATGCCGCCCGACGTCAGATTTTTATGTAGCGTTTTTGCTAGAGTCGTCTTACCTGATTTGTCAATCCCTTCTATACTAATCCTCATTTTAATAGCCCCCCATCAAGAAGTGTTTTAAAAATATGCTCCAACCCAAAAGCATATTCGTTTTCCAATATATCTCTTTTAGATGAAAGTAGCTTGGCTATCTGGCCTTTGGAAAACCAAGCAAGTTCACTATGAAGTTCTTTATCAAGAACGGCGTCACTGTTGGGTTCTATAAGGTATGTAACATGGACAACTAGGTGAGAATCACCATTCCAGTCAAAGAAAGATGAATAGGAATCAAGAATGTTTTTTATACTTCCTTTTAATTTTAATTCTTCCTCCAATTCTCTTACGATAGTGTCTTTTGGTTGCTCCCCATCCTCCACTTTACCGCCTGGAAGCTCCCATTTATTTATATCGATCCTTTTAGCAAGCAGGAGCTTACCGTCTTTAATTATTGCGCCATTAATCAAAACTTTGAGTTTTTTCATTCTATAACCCCAACAAAGTCAAAATATTTTCTGGTAGTTTTATACCCATCATCAGGGATTTCATCTTGCTTTCATACGATCTTTTACCAGGCATCCTTATCTCTCCGCCACACTCTTTCAAAACCTCTTCGAGATAGTTGATATTTTTATTCAAATAATCTATACCGGCAAGCCTTTTAATATCTATCGCAATAAACAAGTCGCCCTTGTTTGGTTTGTCGGCCATGAAACGAGTACCTTTGACCCTATCTAAAATCTCTCCTCCTACAAGAGGCCCGGCTAATATTCCAACGAAAAGCGACAGTAAAGCACCTTTGATGCCTCCGAATGGCAAAATACCACCTTCCAGAGCTTTCTTTGGATTATTCGTATATCTTCCATCTTTATCGAGAGCAATTCCCTTCGGGAGGCTTTCATTATTCTCTATCAAGTTCATTAGCATCCCTCTTGAAATAGCTGATGTTGAAAAGTCCATCGTAAGCGGGTATTTCTTGAACGGAATAGATATGGAAATAGGATTTGTTCCGAGAACCTTTCTCTTTCCTCCAGGAAAAACTGCAGCAGGAGATGTTGTGGTCATCACTATACCGACCATTTTCTTCTCGGAAGCGAGTTCAGAATAATAACTCAACATTCCTATATGACCAATTGAATGGACGCCGACAACAGCAACACCATAAATTTGAGCCAACAAAATGCATCTATCCATAGCTTTCTTTGCGAATAGGTAGCCAAGCCCACAATAGCCATTGTACAGAGTTGTTGCTTTATTTCTCTTTTCTATTATCATTTTGGCATTTGGATTTATTGTTTTATTGTCTATACTTATCTTCGTCTGCTCTAATCTCATCAGTCCTTGCGTTCCATAACCACGCAACTCGGCTTCTATCAACACATCGATGGCAATTTCAGAATCTTCATTCGAGAATCCTAGAGAGATGAGAAACTCAACCGCTTTCCGCCTTACAAGTTTGACTGGAACTATTCTGTAACTCACAAATAATAGTTCCCTAGAACCTATTTAAGCTTTTATCTATAAAACCAATCATGGAAATTTATGATAATGTACGCGAGACGAGAGAAGGATACAATTCTATAGCATCTCGATATTTTAACAAATGGCACAAATTAGATTTCTTTCAAAAACTTCATCTAGAGCGATTTGCAGATAGGGTTGGAAATGGTGCTAGAATTCTTGATGCTGGATGCGGAACTGGAAAAGATTCTCATTATTTGTGTCAGATTGGGTTGAATGTTGTTGGGCTAGACATATCTGAATCAATGTTACGAAAGTCGCGAGAAGTTGATTGCGATGGCAGAATTTCTGTTGTTTTGGGGGATATGAGATATACGCCATTTGCGGATAGTACTTTCAGAGGTGTATGGACCAACAGCGCCTTAGTGCACTTACAAAACAAACGAAAGGCTCTTGAAGAATTTAACCGTTTATTGGAGCCGGAAGGAATGCTCCATATCTGTGTGCAGAATGGTGAACATCCTTTTTATGTTCAAAAACAGAATGAGAGCGGGGATACAAAAAGAATGTATGCATTCTATGATAAGAGACATTGGTTCTATCCTAACCTTCCGGAACTAAAAACCGATCTAACTATTGTAGGGTTTAAACCATCCTGGCTCAATTCTAGAAAGGCGAGGTGGCTGAGAGTTTATGCACGCAAAAAGTAGGAAGACAATAGTATATAGATAGGAAATCTGCAAGTCTATAGAAAAATTACGAAGTTTAGGCCTCAATTACAAGGAAACAGAGATATTATTTTTAAGGTTTGGTCTAACCGATGGAGAGTCTCATATTCTGGAAGAGGTTGTGAGCTTTTCAAGTTGAGTTATGAGAGAATAAGACAAATACACGAAAAGACTATGATGGAAAAAGTCGCTGTTATAGTTGAAAAAAGGAGATTATTTCCCCAAAGCCCACTCCTTCAGGCTTTCGTAAGAAGTCGCGCCGCATAGGGCTTTGCCTGTTTTTTTGTTGTAGAAGAATGGGACTCCACCACAGATTCCCTGATCGTATTCTTCAAGTATTTTTGCATTCCCTGCGTTGTGCCAGACCTCTAGTTTTGTGACCTTTACCTTTTCCTCTTTTTCAAGCCTTTCTACAAGCGGCTTCATCTCGTTGCAGTGGACGCACTCTGTTCCGTAGAATTCGAGAAGATTGGATTCTTTTTTTACCATGTTATTTATTTGTTTATCCGTATTATATATTTGGATGAGAAATAGAATAATATTCTTATTGGCATTTTTTGCTTTAGCCTACTCTGTACAAGCCGCCATAGTTATCCCTTTCTCAAGCCCTGAGAACAGCTATCAGGCAATTTCTGAATTTATCAGGGACTCAGAGAAATCTGTTTATATTAGCGTCTATACTTTCACTGATTATCAGTTAGCCCAAGAAATCGCAGAAAATTCAAGAACCGGTAAAAAAATAAAAATTTTAATTGAAGGCAGCCCTGCTGCAGATAGCATTGACAAGGGCTTGATGTGCTATCTGGAAAATAATCTGGTTGAAGTCTACATTTACAGAGGGGATCTGAAGTTCCTGCACGCGAAATATATAATAAGGGATGAGAGGTCTGTCCTCGTCACATCGGAAAATTTTGGCCCAGACAGTTTCCATAAAAACAGGGGATGGGGTCTTGAAGTAGAGGATAAAAATTTGGCCATGGATCTTGTGAGTATATTCGAGGAGGATTTGGCTAAATCTGAAGCAATAAACTGTGAAGATATTAAAGGTGAATTAACTTTTTCTAAAAATCCTGTAGGAAAATATGATTTTACACAATATAAATCAGATGGCCTTAAACTGATAAAAGCTCCGGGCGCTGTTCAGGGTGTTCTTGATTTTCTTGATGGGGCAAATGAATCTATCTACATAGAGCAATTTTACATTTATCCCAGATGGGGAAGCAAAGGTAACCTGTTTTTGGAGAAGGTAATAGAAAAGGCCGAAAAAGGCGTTAATGTAAAAATAATTCTTGACAGCAATTATTATAATCTGGATAAAAAAGGTGAAACAAGCAATTTTTACACAGCTGAATACATTAAGCAAGTCATGTCAGAAAAACAGATACCTATAGATGTGAAGTTAGCCGACCTTGAAAAATTGGGCTTTAGCAAAATACACGCAAAAGGTGTCATAATAGATAACAAATCTGTGCTTGTTTCGAGCATAAACTGGAACGAGAATTCGCCTAGGAATAACCGGGAGATCGGTGTTATAGCTGAAGGGCCTGTTGCAGATTATTTTGTGGGAAAATTCTTTACAGACTGGGGAACAGGGGTTCATGAAGGACGGAATGGAAGTCCACACACAGGCAAAGCTGCTGTAAAGGATTATTCCTTGAGCATTATGCAGATTTTATTGTTCACAGTTTTTACAGCAGCTATCATGGTCGCGATTAAAAAGAGATTTAGAAGTTAAATATATTTACCAAGAAAATCGATTACATTATCTGAATAGCCATTTGTTTTTACTAAATATGATCTCCCATGCTCCCCATCCTCAAATAAAAGCAGCTTTTTTTCTGATCGTGTTTTCTTAAATAGCTCAGAGGAATGTTTATATGGGATAAGTTTGTCTTTTTTGCTGTGTATGTACATTACAGGTATTTTTAGTTGCGGTACACTTCTTATTGGTTCAGAATCTTCTGGATTAACTCCGTGAAGCTTCATGAATTTTAAAATAAGGTGTGTTAAAACAGGTATTTTTCCGTATATAACATCCTTTAATCTTGCAAAGCTGCTGTCAGCGACTATCAAATTGATATTTTTTGTTTTTGCTCCAACCATTAGAGCTGCTGCAGCTCCCATAGAAACGCCTATAATGCCTACTTTCCTATACTTCAATTTTTTTGCAAAGCCTATTGCAGCTAAAAGATCGTATTGCTCTAGAAAACCTATTGTTGTTTTGTGCCCCCCGCTTTCCCCATGAGCCCTGTAATCGAAAAGGAGTATTGAGTAATTTTTTGAGTAAAGTTCTTTAGCTGCGGGGAGCATGGACTGTTTATCATAGGAATATCCATGTGACAGAACGATTAAAGATTTTGATTTCTTTTTTTCTATTAACCATCCCTTGAGCCTTGTCTTATCTTTCGAAGAGAATTCTATTGTTTTGTAAGGAAGCTCAAAATCTTTTGGTGTGGTTTTTTGCGGTCTTCTTTTTGGGTGGACTAGCCTATAAGACAAATAGAATGTTGACAGAGTTAATAGTATTGCAGGCAAGCCAAGGCTAGAAAGCAGTTTTTTTGTAAGGCCTTGCATATGCTATATGGATTGGGAGAAAGGTTTAAGAGGTTATTGTAAACGCTTCTTTTTGGGTTATAAGGCTTTAGTGGATGTTTTTTGGATCTTCATCTCCTATTATATTGTTGAAGAGATGTCTCTTGCTCTTCTTCACAGAAGAGACAAGATCTCAGATCTTTTTCTTTTTTAAAAGAAAAAGGCTGAAGAGCGAGGGCGGAGAGTCGAACTCCGTTGGACCGATTTCTATAAGTCACTGGGAATAATATTATCCCCTCATCAAATCGACTTCTGCAGTCGGT
>Ga0209541_10009185_pt1 | contig 16074 bp, 17 predicted proteins | sample RifCSPlowO2_01_FD_184027 | JGI IMG/M metagenome (GOLD analysis project Ga0209541, IMG submission 184027) | Groundwater microbial communities from Rifle, Colorado - Rifle CSP2_plank lowO2_0.1 (SPAdes) (version 2) | ecosystem: Environmental > Aquatic > Deep subsurface > Groundwater | place...
GACCGGAAGGGGAGCATGCATTACGCTAAAACATTTGAGGAGCACAAGGAAAACCGCCGCAAGTACCTCAATTCATGAAGAAGCACCCGCTCGCCTTTGTTGACCTGGAGACCACAGGACTCAACCCTGACACGCACGAGATCATAGAGATTGGCTGCCTGGTGGTGCGCCAACCATTGATCGTGGGGGGAAATTTTGAAGTAGTTGACGAGCTGGACATCAAGGTCAAGCCGCGACATTTGGAAACTGCGGACCCGGAGGCCCTGCGTATCAACGGATACAATGATGCTGGCTGGCTCTTTGCCGCAGAGCTCCCGCAAGCGCTTGCCGTGCTCGCGCAGAAGACGGAAGGGGCCATTATGGTTGCGCAGAATGTAACCTTTGACTGGTCCTTTCTCCACAGGGCATTTATGGAGACCAAGGTGGAGAACCGCATGCACTTCCCCAAAATTGACCTCATCTCACTCGCATTCGGCAAGCTTTACAAGGAGCCGCGCGTGGAGCGCTACAACCTGCGCGAGCTCGCGCGCTTTTTTGACGTACCCAACGAGAAGGCGCACTCGGCAATGAGCGACACAAAGACAGCGTTTGAGATCTATAAAAAATTGATTACGCTCCCCTAGTATGCCCAAGGCGTATGTAGCAACATACACGAATGAGGGGCTTAAGTTTCAAATGGTTTTAGGCCCTCTGAAATTTGAACCGAGTAAGAGGGGACGCCCGACAGCCACGATCTAGACCAAGACCACCCGATTTGCCATTTATTTGCCCCGGTGGCGAGCTTTGTCCCGAGGATCGACGTTTTTTTGCCCCATCTTGCGCGTTGGCCAAGCCGTTTGAACAAATTTGAACCATAGGCACGATTTGCTTAACTTAAGCAAATATGACCGATCATTTCATTCCTCCGGAGGAAACTCCTCTTTGACCCTTTCCCGGAGATCATGCGTGTTTCCGTGACTAAGCAACCCGAGGTAAGACGCCACCGACGACTCGGCTTGCTTCTGTCTTAAATTCCGAAACATTCTCTTTTTGGTGGACGTTCGCGGTATCCTATGATGCGGAAAATGCACCCAGCCGAGAAAATCCACGCCGGACGCCCACGTTTTTATAAACACCTTGTCTGGATGCAAGGATAGCTTCAGTCGCGTCTCCAAAAATTCCGATAACTTCGGGAGAAGATTCTCCAAGTATTCCTTGCTCTCATGCAGAATCACAAAATCGTCCGCATATCTGACGCAATGGGCGACTTTCATTTCCCGTTTCAAAAAGTGATCGAGCTCGTTCATGTATATGTTCACCAAGAGCTGGCTGGTGAGATTACCCAAAGGCAAGCCGATGTCCGGCCTGTCCTTGGTGTGAAAACTCCTCACCACTTTGCTCAAAAGTAAAATCGTATTTCCGCTTTTGATATGCTTCTTTAGAATATTGCCTAAAATTTGATGATTGATGTTGGCGAAGAATTTTCTGATATCACATTTCAAGACCCAGACCGTCCGCGTGTGATTGCGCGAAACCTTGCGCGCATCGTCGCGAAAGCGGTTTATGGCTCGATGTGTGCCTTTGACGCGTCGGCAGGAGTAAGAGTCGAAAATAAACTTGGGGTCGAAGTACGGATATAAAATTCGGTATATGGCGTGATGCAAAAGCCGATCCCGAACGGTCGCTTTGTGAATGTCGCGCGGCTTCGGATCGTTGATCCGGAATGCTTTATAAGGCCCGTGCTGATAGGTTTTGTCGAAAAGCTCGCGGTGCAAAGCGAGAATATTATCAGTCAAATGAAGCGAAAAACGTTCGATGTCTTTGCGACCGCGCTTATTTCTAAGAGATTCGCGCCACGCGGCGAGTAAGTTTTCGACAGAAATGATATTATGATAAATATGACTCGCCCTGTGAATTCTCCCCCCCGATTTTCAACTCCGCCTCGATTTTGAATCGAATCAAAGAGGGATATTTGATTTGGGTTAATATTGTTCCTCATATCGCCAAAGGAGCCCGGTATACCATAGGCTCTAGAATTGAAAATAAATTTCTCGATCTACTCGAGCTTGCGTATGTCGCTTATTTTACCGAAAAGGAGAAGAAAGAGGAAAAGATAACGGACTGCATTTTGGTTTTGGACACGCTTAAATTCCTTGTTTCGGTCGCATGGGAAGGCAGGCTCATTTCCAACAAGCAATGCGAAGATGTGTCTTTGAAGCTCAAAGAAGCGGGCAAGATGTTCGGAGGTTGGAAGAAAAATCTCGGCAATCCCGAAAAGAAAAACCGCGACGTATAAGCCGCGGAAAAGAAAAGAGTTTCGGAGACGGAACACGAACTTGTTGTCCGGATTCCACTCGTTGTCAGGTTTCGCCCAATTGTCGTTCAGCCACAAACCGTCGTCGTTGCGTTCCAGCTTGAAGACGTTCGGGTTGCCGTCGGAGTCGGTGTTGTGCGGCACGTCATCTGTGACACTGTCCATCTGGTGCGCGTGACGCAAAAGACCGGACTGTATTTTATTCGTGATCGAGAATCAACCGATGCGTCGCACCAAGTATTTTCTTTTTTGTTGACTGACATGCGAATCCTCTCCGCCAAACCTTGGCCGGACGGACACTCAATTCGCATGAGCCGAAAGGGTCTTGAAAAGCCGTAGCCGTTCAATGTAACCGATCTGAAATCAGTATAACAAAGAACTTATTGTCGCCACAAAGCCTCTTTATTAAAAAATGAATTTTTGCTAAAGTAATGTCATGGAAAAGCATCCATTACACCTCAAAAACCCCGAGCTGCAAACATCTCCCGAAGTGCAACGGGCGGTTGAGCGTGAGGAGCAGAAAACGGGGGAAAAGGTGCCCAATGACCCTGCCGAGCGCATAGAGGCCTACATGGATCGACTCGAGAACATCTTTCTCAATCCAGACGAACGAAAGCGCGAGCGCAACATTGAAATGTTCCGGGACAAGATATATGACGCGCTCATCATAAAGAGAGAGAATTTTCCGGACAGTTATTTTGAACTACAAAAGCGCATAGCGCGAGAACGCGGACAAGCCGTCGAGGAAATTCCGGAAAACGTCCGCGAGCAGATGATGGACGTCGCCATCGAGGATCAGAAAGCGTCACTCGACGCATGGATGGACTATCTCACTTCGGAAGATGCTGTTTACCCGGTGTGGTTTAAATATTTCGTTTGGAGAAACGTCACCAAACTTTCCCAGTTCGACAAGGAGCGCGGCGAATTCAAGAAACGCACCGACAGCACGGTCGCTCCGTATCCGGATATCTACCGTGAACCGCTCGCGCAGATCGCCGACATTTATGAAAAAATAAAAGCGGACAATAAGAATCTCAAAGAGCCGGAGATCAGGGAAGCCTTTTCAAAGAAGTTTCCGAACCTTTATGCCGAGCTTATCTCAAAATCTCTCGCCGCTTCGATGGAAAACCGCGAGGAAATTCGCGGCGAATGGATAAAATACGAACAGGGGAGGGACGGCGACGCGGAGAAACTTTTTCAATCGCTCGAAGGCAAGGGCACCGGTTGGTGTACGGCAGGACATTCTACCGCGCAGACGCAGATAGAAAGCGGCGATTTTTATGTGTATTACACCAACGACTCATCGGGCGAACCGACTCAACCTCGTCTCGCCATTCGCATGGACGGAGACAATAGGATTGGCGAGGTGAGAGGAATTCTTCCGCATCAAGGCGTGGAACCGGTCATGCAGGAAGCTCTTGGTGGCAAACTCCAAGAGTTCGGGGGAGAGGCTGACGTATACCGCAAGAAAAGCTCTGATATGCGAATGCTCACCGCTCTTGAAAAAAAGCGTGAGAATGAGGAAGCGTTCACCAAGGACGATCTTGTTTTGCTGTACGAAATCAACGGAACTATAGAAGGCTTCGGATATCAGAAAGACCCGCGTATCGCCGAACTTCGGGAAGGGAGAAATACCGAAGAAGACATGCTCGTCATATTTGAATGTACTAGAGACGAGATCGCTCACGTGCCGAGCCAGATAAATGAAAATACCAAAGCCTATGTAGGCCAGCTTGAGCCAGGCATATTTCAAAAACTGCCGGAGAATCTTGAACACGTTTATACCTCGTTTCCCGAAAAGAAAATTCGCAGAGAGAATGTCCTGATAGGAGGCAAGTCCGCCGAGCAACTCATATCCGAAATGAAAGCGGCCGGTATAAACATTTCCGACTACGCAAAATCAATGCTCAAGAGTAGGGAATTCGTGCCGGGTAAGAATCCGGAGGAAGCGACTCTCATCGGACTTACCGTCGCCGATCTTGGATTCAAGAGCAGTGCCACGACCGATCAAATCTATGAGCGAGCCCACATTCTCGGACTGGAATTGTGTCCTGCCGATACCGGTCCAAACTATTGTTTGAAATATCGTAACCAACCATTAAATGAGTGGATTTATATAGGCATGAAGCAAATCTCCGACTCTGACGGCGGCCCGGGCGTCTTCAGGCTGGCGCGCGACGACGACGGTTTGTGGCTGCACGTCTATTGGGCGTCACCCGGCCACGCGTGGAATCCGGCCCACGGGTTCGTGTTCCGCCTGCCTGCCGGCAGGCAGGTCTCCGCCTTCGCTCGCCGACTCGGCCTTCGTAGCCACTCCGGCGAAGGAGGCAGCGAGCTACGGCGGACGAAGTCCGCTAGTAGTTTGCGAAGGTGAGAAGTCTGAATCTTAGGAGTTTGCGCGCGCGGCAGTTTTCTTCTTTGGTCTCCCGATGCTTACGGCTCCGTAAAGGAGCACGAGCGCGAGTACGAGGAAAAGATACTGCATCGGCATAAAAAGAAGGAGGAGCGAGGCGAGCGCGGGGCCGATGAGAAACGCGACAGGGTTTGCGTTTCTGAAAACGCTCAATGCATTTGTATCGGCGCTCGTCACATGTTTGAAAAAATAGCTTTCCGAGGCAACCTCCACAAAGCTTATACCCACGCGTGTACCGAAGAGAAGCACCGCCCACAGCGCAAGCGATGAAGACCCCACGAAAGGAAGAATGCCCGTGAACACGGCGGCGATGAGGAACCCAACCCGCATCACTGTTGGCTCGTTTGACCGTGCGTCGGCAAACGCCCCCACTGCCGCTTCAAAAAGTACAAAAGGAAGAAGCATGATGGTAAAGATAGTGCCGATGGCGCTCCAGCTGAACCCGAGATCTCCGTGGAGATAAAGCGGCGTATAAATAATCATCCAGGAGTAGAAAAAGCGCATGAGTAAGCTCGCGACGAGCGCGTGGCGTATTTCATCTTTGGGATGGCGTGCGAGTATAATATCTCGCACTGTTTCAATATAGGCTACCTTCTTGTATTTTGAGTCTTTGAAGGTAGAAAAGTGCACGAAGAATATCCACAGCGCGGGGACGAGAAGCGCGGCCGATACGAGAAACACTTTAAAGTAGTCGCCGTTTGTAAGGATGATGCCGGCGAGGAGCGGGCCAAGGAGTATCGCCACGTTAAACACCGTGAGCATGATGCCACGCACAGTACCCGTTGTCGCGTCTTTTGAGAACGTCTCAAAGAACACGTCAAAGTTGAAGAAGATTAAGCTGACGAGCGCCTGGTTTGCGATAAAGACGAGGGCGACCGTAAGCGCGCTCTCCCCGTAGGCAAGGCCTGCGAGAGAGGCAATTTCAAGGAGGATGAACGCAAGCGTCGTACGGAGCGCCCCGAATGTCTTTAATATCCGTGGCATCTGGACGAAGAGGAAAATGAGGATGAGCGATGAGGCCGCGTAAAGGAGCCCAAGAGTTTTTTGAGAGAAAAACTGGGAGAGAAAGGAAGAAGAGATATAGAGCGGCAACGCATAGTGGAGCGCAAAGAGAAAAATCGTGAGATAGAGCGCGTACAAAGTCGCCGCGGGTGCGGTGGTGAGTCCAGTTTTTTTATTGCGGGTGCGGGGCATACTTTAAGATAAGATTTTCTATTTCAGATTGAAGATTGAAAACAAAAAATCAGAACCGTCTCTATCGCGTGGAACGCTCAAACATATATAGACCTACTGCTTCAAAACCTTTCTACTGCACTTTCCTGAATTGTGGCTGCGACTTGCCAAAAATTTCTCAAAATACCACTGGTATTATTCAAAATTTTTGCCTTCGTCTCGCTCAAAATTCAGGAATTTCGTTACGAAAATTTTTAAGCAGTAGGTCTTATCTTAAATTCCTAAAATCACCGGTATCACAATCGGGTGCTTGTTGGTCTCTTTGAAGAGATACTGACTTACTTTGTCGGTGAGCACTCCTTTCAAATACTCAAAGTTGATGGGGCGCATGCCCGCGGTGCTTGTCTCTGTCGTCGTTTTGATGAGGTCACGCGCGTTTCTCAACAGGTCCTGTGATTCACGCAGATAAATGAATCCTCGCGAAATAAGGTCGGGTGATTTCCGGAGTTTTCCCGTGTTCACGTCAATCGTCACCACAAGGACGAACATGCCATCCTGCGCGAGCATCTGTCTGTCGCGGATGACCACTTCTTGGATGTCCCCGATTGAAAATCCGTCTACGAGCACAAGTCCTCGCCCCGCAGTTTCTTTCCGCGCCTCTATTTTCTTGCCGTCAGTGATATCTATTATCATGCCGTTGTCGGGAACGAGAATATGACTTTCGGGCATTCCCACTTCTCGTGCGAGGTCTGCATGCACCCGAAGCATATAGTGAAACCCGTGGATGGGAATGAAGAACGTAGGCTTTATCTTTTGGTGGAACCACTTGAGTTCATCGCGGTTTGCATGACCCGAAGAATGCACCTCGGAGACTTGATAGTGGACAATCTTTGCTCCTTGGCGGGACAGGTTGTCTTTGAGTTTTTGGATAGGGAGTTCATTTCCGGGAATGATGGAAGAAGACAGCACGACGGTGTCTTTATTGTTTATTTTGATGTAGCGATGGCCTTTTGTCGCGACGCGCATGAGCACCGCGAACTCATCACCTTGTGCTCCGGTGACGAGCGCCACAATTCTCTCGGGAGGGTAGCTATCCATTTCCTGTATCGGAATCACCGTGTCTTTTTTATGCGAAAGAAAACCAGCTGTGCGCGCGATTTCCACGTTCGTCTTCATGCTATAGCCGTCTATCACCACCTTCTTCTTGTGCTTCTCCGCTATTTCTATGATTTTTGCGATACGTTCTATCTGGGAGGCAAACGTGCCAACGATAAGCCGTCCCTTCGAGTTCTTTATGATGTCGTCTATATTTTTAAAGACATTTTTTTCGGGGATAGAAAACCCGGGCCTTTCCACGTTGGTTGAATCGGCCAAAAATGCAAGGACGTTTTCCTTCGCAAACTTCCCGAACTCTTCTTCTTCATGTGCGCTCGGAACGCCGTTGTCGTGGTCAAGTTTAAGGTCTCCGGTGTGTACGATAAGGCCATAGGGTGTCTCTATAATGACACCCATCGCGTCAGGAATCGTGTGGGTAACGGCAAAGAATCTCACCTGAAGATCCCCGGCTTTGATGCGGGTGCTTTTCTCAATCACTTTCATGTCTAACGGCGGTGCGTGCGGAAACTCTTCCTGTCGTTTCTTTATCATGAGCATGGTCAGATTTCTTGTGTAGATAGTCGGATTGCCAATTTTAGGCATGATGTAGGAGATTCCCCCGATATGGTCCAGATGTCCATGCGTGACGACAAGCGCGCGTATTTTTTCTTTGCGTTCCTCTAGGTATCGGGTGTTCGGAAGGATATAGTCAATCCCGGGAGTTTCTTCGCCTTTGAACTGGAACCCGCAGTCAATGATGACAATGTCATTGCCGTATTCTATCGCGGTCATATTCTTGCCGATTTCCTCTACGCCCCCGAGAGGGATTATCCGCACCACGTTCGTAAGAGGAGCGGGAATGGGGAGCGTGCTTTTTTCCTTTGATGGGCGCATCGCCACATGCGCTCCGCGCCGCTCGTTTGTCCTTCCTCCCCGACGGTCACCCGCCCGTTTGTGCCGCTCTGTCCCTCGTTCGCTGTGTCTGTGGGGCTGGTTTCCGCGTTTGGGGTGTGCATGGGTTCTCCCACCGCTGTGTCGGTCACCGCCGTGCCGCGGAGATGTCGCTGGTGCAGGAGAAGCCGTAGTACGTACGGCCGCAGTGAAAATCGGGTTTCCTCCTCCGCGCGCAGGAGCAAGCGCGGGCTCTCTGTTTTGTTGTGGGTTTTTTTCATTCATGACAGATTTTTTAATAGTAGGTCTAGTGATTACTGAAATATTTTCCAGACTTTATCAGTTTTAATAAACCATGTGTGCACATCAAGGAAACGTTCCGAAGAGATAGTGATCGTTCCCGCCGCTATACCTTGTACTTCCGCAGGGTGCACATAGAGGAAGTCCGGAGAATACACAAAGATGGCGGGGATGTCTTTTTTGATTGTGTCCTCAAATTCTTCGTAAATTTTTATTCGCTCGGCTCTTTCAAGCGTGGTTCTGCCGCGCGACAAAAGAGTGTCAACGGCAATATTCGCATAGAGGGCGATGTTGAGCCCAGGGTCATTTCTCTGTGAAGAGTGCCAGAATGCGAATGGGTCAGATTCTCTCCCGATGATTTCCCCAAAAAAGAGCGCATCGTATTTCCGTGGGCGGATAATGCTTTGATGCAGGTCGCTTTGGTCAAAGACACGCATCGTCACCTTCGCGCCGATTCCTTCCCACTGCGCTTTTACGAGCTCTGCCGCACGGCGCACTTCTTCCGTGTCAGGTACCGCAAGCGAAAAAGACAAAAGCTCTGTACCACTTTTTGTGACCTTCTCCATCACCCCCGTTTTCGCATTCGGTTTCCATCCGGCTTTCTTTAGTATGGCCAGTGCGGCTTCTGTGCGGGCATCTGCATCCGTCGCTTCTTCGTTGGCTTCCTCGGAGAACCCAAGTGCTCCGGGAGGGAGGGGTCCTGTAAGCGGAGTTCCAAACCCATCAAGCACTGCGGCGGTAATTTCTCGCCGGTCTACGACCGTATCAAGCGCCTCACGAACCGGTTTTTGTGTAAAAAGAGTATTTTGGTTCTGATTCAAAAATATGCCGAATACGCGGGGGAGACGGTACTGTTCCACCGCTCTTCCCTCGCTAGGAACAAACTCCCTCGCCTTCTGTGGCGTAATTGCATTGACCGCATCTATCTCTCCGCTCGTGAGCCCGGCAAGCAAGCTCTCTTCATTCGCATAGAAGCGGAAACGAATGTCAGCAACAAAGGGTCTTCCCAGGCTGAAGCGTGAAAAAGGGACGAGGTCGTAGTAGGCGGGAATCCCTGCGTTGTCTTTGCGCAGTTCTTTTATTTTATATGGTCCTGAACCGATAGGGGTTTCATTAAACTTTGCAAAGCTAAACTGCTCCGCGCTGATTTTCCCCCAGAGATGTGCCGGAAGGATGCCGAGGTTTGCGGTGTTCTCCAAGAAGGGAGAGTACGGTTGTTCTAGAGAAAACTCCACAGTCCGTTCATCTATCTTTTTTGCGTGTACTCCTTCCCAGCTGGCCCGTTTCGGACTTTTCAAAAGCGGGTCTTGTACGCGGGTAATGGTGAGCACGACATCGTCTGCAGTCACCGGTTCACCATCATGCCAAAAAAGTTCTTCTTTGAGCGTAAAGGTGTAGGTGAGGCCGTCAGGCGAGACTACATATTTCTCCGCGAGGTCGGGTATGAGCTCTCCGGACGGGGTTGCGCGCAAGAGTCCTGAATAGACGAGCGCAGTGAGGTCGCGATCGGTGTCTGAAATGGCAAGAAGCGGGTTAATGAAGCGGGGAGTCCCGATAGCACCTTCAATGAGTGCGCCACCGCGCATAGGTACTTCTACAAGGAACCGCGTATTGAGCATGAAAAGAAACCCAATCGTGCTTGCGCCCCACAGGACGAGACATACAGAGAAAATCTTTTTTTGAAGCGGAGAAAATGAGGCAATGGTGGCGCGGAACGGTATAGCGAGGCGCTCCCCCCGCTCCTTCCACGGAGAAAGAACCCCTGGTTTTTGGGGAGGGAGTACGAAGCTTTTTATAAAAAACACGAGTCCTTTTCTTGTGTGTTCCTGCAAGGAGGAAAATAGCGAATCCACGTTTGTAGAGATATAGAGTACACGGGGCGTGTAGCTTTCATGCGCCGTAGCGTACGAGCATGGTATGCGCACCGTGTGGGTTTTTAAAAAACCGTAGGCATGTTCTAGAGAATGAGTGCGACAAACGCCGTAATGGCGAAGAGAAACGCAAGCACTATGGTAGAACGAAAGAGTGTCTTTTCAAGACCTCTCCGCGTATACGAGCGTCCTGCGTCAGCACCGCCGAACGAACCCCCAACGCTTGCTCCCGACTGTTGGAGAAGCACTGCGGCGATAAGAAGGAGAGCGAGGACTATCTGTACCCAGGGAATAAGGGAATTAAGTAATTCCATGTACCAAGGAGTATACCATAAGCCCTACGGTATGCAAATCCAGTTCTTTTCTGTCTCGCGCGTCCGCTGTCTCTGTGTAACCACACACCGCTTCTCTTCGTTAGAAAGAGTGAGAACTCGTGAGGAAAATTCCTCTTGACAGAGCACATACATGAGGTATACTTGCGCATCTTTTGGTATTAAAAGAAAGTGTACACATAATCATTTTCAATGCGTATGAGTAAAAAAGAAATCATTCCGCTCGGAGACAGAGTGCTCGTAAAGCCCGCCGAAAAGGAGAAAAAGACGAAGTCAGGCATTATCATCCCTGATACCGTGGACAAGGAGCGTCCGGAGATAGGCAAGGTGGTTGCCGTGGGTGCAGGAAAGGTGACGGACGAAGGGAAAGTCATTCCGCTCAAAGTAAAGGCAGGTGACACCGTGCTTTTTTCCAAATACGGCCCTGATGAAGTGAAGTACGAAGGAGAGGAATACTTAATCGTGAGCGAAAGCAATATTTTAGCAATCATAAAGTAAATCAACGAGCGAAGCGAGTATGAGTTATGTAACCCTGTTAAATCTTTTGCAACGCAAAAGAAAAATCTGAAGGATTTTTATTTAACAGGGTGATGATTTTTATAGTCGCTTCACTCCTTAAAAATCAACCATGGCCAAGCAAATTATTTTTGACGAACAGGCGCGCGCGGCTCTGAAGCGCGGCGTAAACAAGATTTCCGACGCAGTTCGCATCACCCTCGGCCCGCGCGGCCGGAACGTGGTGTTTGATAAGGGGTATGGAGCACCGACAGTGACGAACGACGGCGTGACCATCGCCAAAGAAATCACCCTTAAGGACAAGATGGAAAACATGGGCGCGGAGATTGTAAAAGAAGTCGCCCAGAAGACAAACGATGTTGCCGGAGACGGCACCACAACCGCGGTTGTGCTCACACAAGCGATGGTAAACGAAGGGCTGAAGCAGACGACCATGGGGGTAAACGCCATGGGGATTCGCCTTGGCATTGAAGCCGCCGCGAAGGAAATGGTGGAGGCGCTCCGCGCAATTGCGAAACCGATAAAAGATAAAAGCGAGATTGCGCAGGTCGCGACCATTTCCGCCGAATCCGCGGAACTCGGCAAAATCATTGCCGATACCATCGGCAAGGTGGGGAAAGACGGCGTGGTGACGGTGGAGGAGTCGCAGTCTGTGGGTATTGAGTCAGATGTGGTGGAGGGGCTTGAGTTTGATAAAGGATATGTGTCTCCCTACATGGTGACGAACGCCGAGCGCATGGAAGCGGAGTACAAAGACCCGGCGATTCTTCTCACCGACAAGAAAATCTCTTCAATTCAGGAGATTCTGCCGCTTCTTGAAAAGCTTGCGCAGTTGGGCAGAAAGGACCTCGTCATCATCGCCGATGACATAGAAGGGGAGGCGCTTGCGACCTTTGTCGTGAACAAACTCCGCGGTGCATTCAATGTGCTCGCAGTGAAAGCGCCGGGTTACGGCGACAGAAAGAAAGAAATGCTTGGTGACCTTGCGGTGGTTGTCGGCGGGCAGGTGGTCTCCGAAGATATCGGTGTGAAGTTTGAAAAGATGGAGCTCACCATGCTCGGCTCCGCAACGCGCGTAGTGGCAAAGAAAGACAGCACTATTATTGTCGGCGGCAAAGGAAAGAAAGCGGCGATAGAGGCGCATGTGGAAAAGTTAAAGCATCAGCTTAAGGCGACCGATTCCAGCTTTGATAAGGAGAAGCTGGAGGAACGTATCGCGAAACTCTCTGGCGGTGTTGCGGTCATCCGCGTAGGCGCGGCGACCGAGACCGAGATGAAGTACAAGAAATTGAAAATTGAAGATGCCGTGGCGGCGACCAAGGCGGCGATAGAAGAAGGCGTGGTTCCCGGCGGAGGAACGGCTCTCGTGAAGGCGGCACGCAAGGTCTTTGAGAAGGGCGTGAAGCCACCGAACAAAAGTTTTGAAAGTGAGTTTGCCGTGGGTGTCGCAATAGTCCTGAAGGCGGCCGAGGCGCCTCTGCGCCAGATTGCGATAAACGCGGGGAAAGATGACGGTTCGGTCATCGTGCGCGATGTACAGAAAGGGAAAGCGACCTGCGGGTACGATGCGGCAAACGACTGTGTTGTGGAAGACATGCTTGCCAAAGGCATCATTGACCCGGTGAAGGTGACTCGTAGTGGACTTCAGAATGCGGCATCTGCGGCGGCGATTCTCCTCACTACGGAAGTCGCCATCGCCGAAGAGCCCAAGGAAGAGAAAGAGACCGGTGGCGGTGGAGGCATGGGTGGAGGCATGCCGGGCATGGGTGATATGTACTAAGATATGCCTGCCCGCCGAAGCTTTTGTAGCGAAGGCGGGGGAGGGATGTATTAAACACGTAGCACAAGGCACGTAGCACGACACAAGAGAAAAAAACACGTAGCACGACCTAGAGGAAAAGAAAAAGCCCTCGACCACGTCTGACGTGGTCGAGGGCTTTGCGGTCGCGTCACGCGCTCCGCAGGGTTTCCTGCAATTGCAGACCGACTTTCTTGCTGATGGGGAGCTTATCAAACTCCCTTTGGAGGAGTTTGTGAATGCTCATTCCGCGCGGTGGTTTGTACACGGTAACGTACCTTGCTTCGTCAAACATCGTGCGGATGCAGACGATGACTGCGTCTACGCGGTTGCCTGCGCTCTCGCACATCTGCACGCGGTTATAGAGCGTGTCACACATCGTCTGCAGGTCAGTGAAGAGAATCTCTTTCAGCGATTCTCCCCATCCGTCCCCTCGCGGATCTTTTGTGGTGAGGATGAAGACGTGGTGCGCGCGCGGCCCCACTGTCCCGCTGAGCGCTTTTGCGTCCAAGCGCGTCACCCTGACGTCACTCGCCGCCGACCAGTCGTGGAGTATGGACCAGAGGAAGGGGAAATCCCTCCAGAGTTTTCGGGCTTTTCCCGGCGTCATTACTTTCGTATCCATGCCTGATCTCCCATCTTTGACCGTTCCGGTCTGGCATATAGGCCGTGTGCCGCACGGCGCGGGCCCGAGGAGTCCTCGGGCAATCTGTTGCTATTGTAGCATAAATAGAAAAAAAGTCAAGCAAAACGAAAAGCGGCAAATTCAGGAAACTAATGCAAGGTGCTACAGAACAGCTTTCTTTTTGTTACTTTTTATGCTACTTTCTATTTACTATCAATTCATTTTTTCTAGTGGCTAAACTCTAGTGGCTACTCACTAACCTATGACCATACTATACGTATTTTTAGGAGTTCTTGGAGCGCTCGTTCTGTGGGTCATCTTTACCTACAACCGCTTTGTGACGTTTGTCCATCGGGCAGGGGAAGCGTGGGCGGACATAGATGTTCAGCTCAAGCGTCGCTACGACCTCATCCCCAATCTCGTGAACACGGTGAAGGGCTACATGGCGCACGAGGCGGGGACGCTTGAAAAAGTGACGGAAGCGCGCACGAAGGCCATGCAGGCGCAGTCTGTCGCAGAGCACGGTGCGGCAGAGAACATGCTTACCGGTGCGCTCAAGAGCATCTTCGCACTTTCGGAGAGTTATCCCGACCTCAAGGCAAATCAAAACTTTGTGGAGCTTCAGCGTGAGCTTGCGGACACCGAAAACAAAATCCAAGCCGCGCGCCGGTTCTACAATATGAATGTGCGCGACCTGAATATCATGATTGATTCATTTCCGCCGAGCATCATCGCGAAAGCGTTCTCCTTCGCTAAGCGCGAATTCTTTGAGCTTGGTGACGAGCCGATTGCCCGCGAAGCGGTGGAGGTGAAGTTCTAAAAACCTGTGTGTAAACTCGGCGGAAGGTTTGGCCTTGAAGATTGAAAAAGGCCGATCCTTACGTTAGAGTTTTCCACAGGTTTTCTAAATCTTATGGCCCAAACAGTACGCGATGACGAGCGACACCGAATAGTGATGACCTGCATCATTCACGATGGCAAAGGACGCTATCTTGCGACGAAGCGCGCGCCCACGAAAAAAGTTCATCCGAACAAATGGACGGTTCCGGGTGGGGGGCTGGAGCCCGCCGACTACCTTACTACGCCGAAGACCACGAAAGAGGCGTGGTATTTTGTGGTGGAGAAGGCGCTCCGGCGGGAAGTGCGCGAGGAGGTGAATCTGGAAATAGAAAAGCCGGAGTTTGTGGTGGACCTTGTCTTTATCCGCCCCGACAAAGTGCCCGTGCTCACGCTTTCGTACTTCGCAAAGCGAAAATCAGGCACGGTAAAGCTTGAAGAAGGGGACGCCACGGAGTGGAAGTGGGTGACGGTACGAGAAGCAAAGAAGCTTGATTTTATCGTCGGCATTGCCGAGGAGATACAGTATGTAGACGACATCTTGAAAGGGAAGCGCGCCGCACGTTTGCGATTCTAGTTTTGTAATAAGGAACCCTCTTGTTACGACTTCGCTGCGCCACCGCTGAAGCTTTAGCGGCACGCGGTCCGAGAAAGTGAAAAAGTTAAAACACTTTTTCACTTTACCCCTCGCTCGTCGTAATAAAATGGGAATTAAAAAAGCTACCACGTCAGACGTGGCAGCTCTGTGTTCTTCAGGAACCCTTTCCCTCTTTTGTATTTTCGGGAATCAATACGGCCCCGAACACGATTATCGTGCTTTGGAAAAAGAGCCCTAGTGTCAGGAGGGCAAGCAGGAAAACGTCGTATCGTCCCGTCACGAGAGCCACGGATAAAAACGGCACCTTGGAACTCCACTCGCTCACGAGAGATAGCGAGGTTAGCACAATGCCCCCGACGGGCATATATATGTAGAATCCGAACGAGGAAAGCACGATTCTGCCGCTTCCCTTGAGTTTCTCTATTCTACCCCGTGAGAGGAAAAACGTTACCGTTCCTGTCGCCATACCGATGATCGGGAAAATCGCGAGCACTCTATGAGGACCGATGAAGACAAACAAGAGGAACAGGGTGCTGAAAGAAAGGATCACAAAGAGTTCTAGTTGTCGTGTCCACATGGCAGTTCTCCTGGTAGAGCGGTGCGTGTCAAAAGAATCGTTCCTAAAGAGATTATTGCATATAAAAATCATTTTTGTCAACCCCTGTCCGTAAAACAAGGCAGAGCGTAGCGCTTCTTTACTTCGCCGAATACTTGTGTTTTACTCAATGCGCCTGACAACAGGCGCGTAGTTCTTTCAAAACCTCTGCCTAACAAGGCAGTCATGAGGAGAAAGAAGATGGACACGAAAGAGCAAGGAGGTGTTAGTTCCCCCGGATCCCCACTGTATAGGTATACCAGCAAAGTCTCCTGGTTTGGGTTAGATGATACCCCTTGCCGCATTCTTCAAGCATTTTGGGGTTGTCCGATTGGTGCGGCGCGCGAGGTGTGTTTGGATGCGCTTCTGCGAAAAGCGGTGGACATGGAGAGCGCGCGCTGGATTGAAGAACGCACCCCGGCCATGTTCGCTGCAGATTACAACGACGGGTATTGGGCGAGAGTGCTCGCCTGGTATCTTTTTGACGACAGAGGAGAGCACAACTCTCCTTTTCGTGTCCGTGCGCTCCAGTACGCCACCTCTCTCTTTTTGGCAGGCGCTCGCGTGTGTAACGTGACATCGGTGGACACGGAACTCTCAAAGATAGTTGCAGGTGCGATACGCAAATACCCAACGCTCTACTGGGTGCCATCGGTGCCGGAATTTCTAGACGCATCTCTCGTGCACAAAAACTGGTCTGTCACCGCGCGCGCGCTTAAGCTCATCTGTCTCGCGAA
>Ga0209541_10009186_pt1 | contig 16074 bp, 16 predicted proteins | sample RifCSPlowO2_01_FD_184027 | JGI IMG/M metagenome (GOLD analysis project Ga0209541, IMG submission 184027) | Groundwater microbial communities from Rifle, Colorado - Rifle CSP2_plank lowO2_0.1 (SPAdes) (version 2) | ecosystem: Environmental > Aquatic > Deep subsurface > Groundwater | place...
CTGCCGGCCTCGCCGTCCACGCGGCCTTGACCGGTCATATCGTCCTTTCGACACTCCACACGAATAATGCCATTGGTGTGATCCCGCGCCTCATTGATATGGGCGTTCAGGGATTTTTAGTTGCATCCGCGATGAACTTGATGGCAGGGCAGCGGCTTATGGCGCGCCTTTGCGACCACTGCAAAAAGCCGGAATCCGTCCCTCCGGCGGCACTCGACATCATTCGGAAGGAGCTTGCGAAATTTCCCGAAGACGTACGGGAGAAATACCGCGAACCCTATCGGATATTTCACGCTCCCGGATGCACCTTCTGTAAAGGAAAAGGCATGACCGGAAGAATCGCGATTTTTGAGGTGTTCCAGATGACGCACGAGCTCGCCGAACTCATCTCAAAATCCGATTTCACCGAAGAGAGAATCTCCGAAGAGGCAAAGCGGCAGGGGATGATATCGCTTCGCGGCGATGGTATCCTTAAGGCGTTGGATGGTATTATTACGATTGAGGAAGTGTTACGCGAGACCGAGGAATTGTGATACAATAAATGCGATGCCAATATGCTAATGCATACTAATTATACGAATCGAATAGGTTCTCATTAGTATCATTAGCATGAATTCGTATATTAGCATCGCAAAAATTAAAAATTATGGATGACTACCAACAAAAATTAAAAGAGTTGATGCTCACGGTCGCAAAGCAGAATGCTTCCGATCTCCACCTTGGCGTGGGGAAGAAGCCGACCCTTCGTATTGATGGCGTCCTTGTTCCGATTGAACGCGAGCCGGTACTCACGCCGGAGGCGACGGAAGCTCTCGTTTCCGCGATGCTCACGCCGGCGCAGAAGGAAGAGCTCGTACTGAAGAAGGAGATTGATTTTTCCTACTCATTCGAAGATAAGGCCCGGTTTCGGGTGAATGTGTACCATCAGCGTACGTTCAAGGCGGCCGCGCTCCGCTCGATCCCCAGCAATATCCGTACCATAGAACAATTGAGTCTTCCGCCTATTATTAGGGATTTCACAAAGCTTTCCCAGGGATTCATCCTTATTGTTGGTCCGGCAGGCCACGGTAAGTCCACGACGCTCGCAGCATTGGTTGATGAAATAAACCACAAGCGTACCGAACACATCATCACGATCGAAGACCCCGTGGAATATTTATTCGTCCAAGATCGTTCTATCGTTTCACAGCGAGAGGTTCGATCTGATACGCCGACATTCCACAAAGCGCTCCGATCGCTCCTGCGGCAGGATCCTGATGTGGTCATGATTGGCGAGATGAGAGACCCTGAATCCATTTCAACCGCCATGACAGCGTCAGAGACCGGCCACTTGGTGTTCTCCACGCTCCACACGAATTCTGCCGCGCAGACGATTGACCGCATTATCGACAGTTTTCCATCAGACCAGCAGGCGCAGGTCACTTCCCAACTTGCCGCGACGCTTGTCGCGATTATCTCCGAACGGCTTATTCCGCGTTCGGGCGGCGGCCGGGTGCCGGCGTGCGAAATCATGATTGTGAATTCCGCGATCCGGAATTTGATTCGTGAGCGGAAAGCATACCAGATTGATTTGGTGATAGAAACATCTCTTCAGGAGGGAATGACGACCTTGAACCGTTCGCTCGCGGTCCTCGCAAAACGCAAGGAAATTTCGCTTGAAAATGCGGAACTCTATTCTTTGAACCCGGCGGAGTTGAAAATACTTTTGGACCGCATATAGTGCGATGCTAATATACTAATTCATGCTAATGATACTAATGTGATTCACATAATTTACGAATGTATTCGTATAATTAGTATGCATTCGTATATTGGCATCGCATTAAAGGTATGAAATATAGGTACAGCGCTCGCACGAAGCAGGGAGAATTGCAGGTCGGCTACGTCGAAGCGGTGACGCGGGACGCGGCCTCCGAAGTGTTGGGCGGGCATGAGCTCTATATTTTGAGTCTTGAAGAGCTCCGGCCGCCCCGCTGGTATCACTCGATTGTCTACCTTTTCCGGCGGGTGCGCCGCAAAGATCTTGCGATTTTCACGCGGCAGTTTTCAACGATGCTTGAGGCGAAAATTTCGATCCACGACGCGTTGAACGCCCTCTATTACCAAACGCCGAACCCGACGCTCCGTGAAGCGGTTTTCCAAATTTCTTCCGATCTCGATGCCGGCATCTCGCTTTCCCAAGCGCTCGCAAAGCAGAGCCATATCTTTTTTGAATTCTACATCCATCTCATCCAATCGGCGGAGGTAACCGGGCAAGTCGAGGAATCTATGGGATTTCTTGCTGATTACCTTGAGAAGGAAATGGTGCTCATTTCAAAAGTACGGAATGCGTTCATTTATCCCGTATTTATCGTGGTGCTTGCGGGCATCGTCGGCGCGATTTTAATCGGTCTTGTGTTCCCGCAGGTAAAGCCGCTCTTCGAAGATGCGAACGTTGAGCTTCCGCTCGTGACGCGGGTATTCCTGACGTTGGGAACGTTTTTGAGCGAGTGGTGGGGCGCGATCATCGTATTCTTCGTGGCTTTGATCGGCATCATCATTGATTATGTGCGCACTGACGAGGGGAAAGCAGTGGTAAACCAAGTCGGGCTTACGATGCCCGTTATCGGCGACTTTTTTAAAAAACTCTACGTGGCACGATTCTCGGAAATTGCGAGCGTTCTCATTAAAGGCGGCATCCCGATCGCGCAGGCAATCGAAATCTCGGGCCATACCTTAGGAAGCGCGCTCTACCGTGAGATTCTTCACGATGTGGCAGAGGGCGTGCGCCGCGGAGAGCTCATGAGCCAGGCGTTTGACCGGCACGCAAAATTCTTTCCGCCGATCGTAAACCAGATGGTCACGGTAGGGGAGCAGACCGGCAAGCTTGATGAAATGTTCGTGCGCATTGGCAAGTTCTACAGCCGCGAAGTAGAAAACCTCGTGGGGAATGTCGTTGAACTCATCCAACCGATTCTTATGATTGTGATCGGCCTTCTTGTCGGATTTCTTTTTGCCGCGCTCCTTCTCCCGATTTATAACTTAATACAAGTTATTACATGAAACTGGTAACTGGTAATTAGTAATTAGGAATGAGAAATAAATAATCAAGTAACTAGCTTGTGGATAATTATTTAAAGAGGACGTGCTATACTGGATATATCTTGGAAAGGTCGAGGACGATACATGCGATGCCAATATACGAATGCATGCTAATGATACGAATACGTTACGAATAAAATTCGCATGATATTCGTTGCATTGGCACTTAATTTGCAGATTGGTATCATTAAAAAAGAATGACAACAAAGAAAGGTTTTACCTTAATCGAACTCTTAATCGTCATCGCGATTATCGGCATTTTGGCATCGATGCTGCTGGTAAGTTTGGGATCAGTGCGTTCTTCTGCCAGGGATTCGCGGCGCATAGCAGACATAAGACAAGTGCAGACTGCACTGGAGCTTTATTTCAATCAGTGCTCACGATATCCTGGTGGCCCCGTTACCGTCGCTAGCTGTGTTGGTACCAATCCTGGAGGAGGATCTGCAGGGTGGACTACCCTTGAGACCAATCTCGGTTCATCCATTCCAAGGGATCCAGTTGGAGGCACTGCTACATATGAATACGCTGTTACTACCGCTGCTCCTGCAGGACAGAGCTATACGCTTAAGGCAGTTCTTGAAAACCATAATGCGGTGCTCGATACCAATTCTGACCTCGACGGAACTCTACCTACTAGTTGGTCGACTGCCCTTGTTTGCGGGACCGCGGGACCAAACGAACGAGAATATTGCGCACAGCTTTAGTCATTTCCGCATAGCCATCGTAAGTGTCGAGTTACCAACGCGCACCGCATGGTGCGCGTTGGCGTTTCGCTATGAAACGTTTTTGGTGTAAAATATTTCTATGCGGAAAGGATTCACCCCGTCACCAGATCGAGCACTGCAGCGCCTTGCCGCTTTCCTTATTACAACATGTATAACCGTATGACCACGCGAGATAGACAGAGGCAACGATGTATCATTTGGCGCTGTAGAAAGCGTAGTGCTCGGCTCGGTGCGGGGTTCACCCTTATCGAACTTCTTGTAGTTCTCGGCATCATCGGTATCCTCGCATCATTTTTTCTCGTAGGCGCTTCCGGGGCGAGGAGTTCTTCGCGCGACAACCGGCGCGTCGCTGATTTAAAGCAGGTTCAACAAGCGCTCCAGCTTTATTTTTTGAAATGCGGGATGTACCCGGGGAAGTATGATTCTGTGAACGGCTGTGGTGGTGGCATTGTTTCTGCAACTCAAGCCGCAGATAATCCTGGGACGTGGCTTCTGCTAGAATCAACGCTCTCCGGTGCCGCAATCGGTTTCCCCGATATTCCTTATGATCCGACACCCGGGCAAAGCTATCAGTACCATGTTCAACTCGGCGATATGGGCATACCTCCTACTCCACGCGCGCAGTGTTATGTACTCTCCGCCGCTTTCGAGACGAATCATAAGGCGCTTCAGAGTGATCTTGACGGTGCCGATCTCGTAAAAAAACTTGAGCCCAAAACCAAACCGTTGAATACCAAGAATTTTTACTCTACGATTCCGTCTTGTGACGATAGCGGTGCAATGAGGGGATACTGCGTCGGCAACATCGAGTGTTTCTATGGCCCATAGTTGGTTCCTGCTTTTTATTTTTGGCGTTACGATCGGGAGTTTTTTGAATGTGCTCTCGCGCCGGTACGACTCCGAGGGAAGGATTTTTACCAGCCGCGTTTTCGGCGGCCGGTCGCGGTGCGAAACCTGCGGAGAGGATCTTCGATGGTTTGAGCTTATCCCATTTGTGAGTTTTATAATCCAGCGTGGCAAATGTCGTCGTTGCGGCGCGCAACTTTCGTTTCAATACCCGATTATTGAATTACTCTCCGGCGCCGCGCTCGCGGGAATTCCCTATGTTGTTGCAAGCACCTATGGCGTCGGCCTTGCATTCCGAGTCGGTTCTGAACTTCCGGTTTCGTACTACGCTACAACTGCGCTCTTTGCGATTGCTCTTTTTGTGTATCTTTTTATTGCCGCGGTTGACGCCCGCCTTACGATTATTCCGGACCAGTCGAATGTGCTTTTGGTGCTTCTTGGCATCGGGAGGATCGGGATTGATATGTTCTCCGGCACATGGGGCGATTTTTCCGGCTCCTTCATCGGCCACTACGCGCCGCTTTTCGGCCTCCGCGAGAATATTTGGCTGAATCACGGGGCGGCGGCGGTCTTTGGCGGGCTTTTCTTTGGTGCGATTTTCCTTTTGAGCCGCGGCCGCGCCATGGGTTTCGGTGACGTAAAGCTCGCTGCGGCAACCGGCGTGCTCCTCGGGTGGCCGGATACGGCACTCGCGCTTACAATCGCCTTCATCGTGGGCGCGTTCTTTGGTATACTGCTTATGGTGCGCCGCTTGAAGGGGATGAAGTCGAGCATCCCGTTCGGCCCCTTCATCGTGGTCGGCGTTCTCCTTGTGATATTTTTCGGAGAGCGGATTATGGACGGGTATTTCGCACTCTTTCCGTAAAAGCGCAGATTACGCAGATGGAGACGCAGATGAACGCAGATAAAAAATTGTCGAAAGGTTTTTCGTTGATTGAGGCGCTTGTGGTTGTCGGCGTCACCGTGGTTCTCGCGACGATTCTTTTTACCTATACGCGGAGCAGCGAAGGACAGGTTGTGTTTTTCAAGGAGCAGTCGCTTCTTGTTTCTTCCATTCTTCGTACAAAAGCATTTGCGATTGAGACGTTCCAGCCAGAACTCCAGCCGCCGGGTTCGGGTTTTCCACTTCCTGCTGAACGTGTGTGCGCATGGGGTGTTTCGTTTGACAAGAACGCCGGCACATTCACGATTTTTCAAGATACCAAGTCTGGCGCGGGCGCCTCATGTCCTGGAAACTTGCAATACACTCCAACAGAAGAATTTGAGACATTCACCCTTGATTCGAGGGTAAAAATACAGTGTATCGGCACTACGTCTTCTGCAGGTGGCGCGTGCGTACCCAAGCCAAATTTGGATGTCATTTTTACTCCTCCTGATCCGACTGTTGATTTTACTCCTTCACTCCCAGCCGATGTTGAAGCAGTTGTCGTGCTGGAACTTGCTAATGGAACACGTACTACTACGATACGCGTCGGTAAAGGCGGACAAGTGACGATGCAATAACTTTTCGCGCCATGATGACTTACAACTCACAACGTACAACTCACAACCTCGAACGGGGCCAGTCGATGGTTGAGATGCTCATTGCGCTCTCTATAATTGGTGTGAGTCTTTTGGGCATCTTGGCGCTTGTGAACCGTTCGCTCGGATTGAATCGCGTGAATACCGAACAATATATTGCGACCTATCTCGCGGCAGAAGGCATTGAGGTTGTAAAGAATCTTTTTGATCATAGTTATCTTGTTCAGCCTTCTGGTACAAATAATTTTTACGGGTGGGCGGGTTCTGGCGCGTTAGCCCCCGGCGTTTATGAAGTGGGTTATAAGGATATTGTGCTCGTTGGCCCTGGTTGCGCTGTTCCAAATCCTCCGGATCAACCGAAAGTCCTCAATTTATTTAAAACTTGCAATGGCTTAAATTTTTTAGATTTTTTAAATGGCTTTTATGATTACAGCGGTGGCGGAACCCCTACCAAATTTAAGCGAGCCATCATTATTGATTGTCCGACGGAATTCAGCGGAGAGTGTACAGCTGGGAAAAATCTCGATTACCGCGTGACCTCGGCAGTTTTTTGGCAGAGCCGCGGCGGAGAGTTTGTCGTACAACTTCAAGATCATTTTTTACCATGGCGCACCCCGTAGGCACTGACGTTACAGACGAAACACCGATCATGCGGACCAATTCAAAGCAATCAAAAAAGGAAAAAAAACCGTCTCAGTGGTTTTACGTCCACGCTGATTTATTTCCGTGTAGGTCCGTGTCTCGTCTGTGCAGGTCTGTGCGAGGCGGGTTCACCCTCGTAGAGCTCTTGGTCGCGATGGGAATTTTTATCGTCGTCCTCGGTATCGTCACCAGCATTTTCTTGGGAGCGCTCCGCACCCAGCGGGCGATGGTGGCGCTTATGGCCGCGAACGACAACGCAAGCTTGGCGCTCGAGCAGATGGCGCGGGAGATACGGACAGGAACAAGTTTTCCTGCCGCAGGCACCATGAATCAGCTGCAATTTGTGAACGCGAATGGAAAAACCGTGCTCTACCAGCGAATAGTGACTGCACAAGGGATATGGGTTGTTGAGCGGAGCGAAAGCGGTGTATTATCAGCGCCTATTACCGGAGAAAACGTTGATATCACCCGGCTCGTATTTACTATTACGCAACAGAATTTGCTCTGGCCTCCGCGGATCACGATAAGCTTGGGCGTCGGTTTCGCGGATCCACGACTCCAAAGCATCACGAATGACCTTCAGACAACCATAAGCGCGAGAGAAATATGATTATGCGATGCCAATATGCGAATGCATACTAATGATACGAATACCATGCGAATAAAAAATCGATCGGGACAGGTAATGTTGCTTACGGTGCTCGTGATGTCGGCAGTGTTTCTCTCGGCGACCGTCATTGCCGGGCTCCTTATGGTCTACCAGCTGGGGCAGGTGACGAAGGTGGTGGATTCGGCAGAAGCGATTTTTGCGGCTGATGCCGCAACGGAACGCGCGCTTTTCGCGGTATTTCGTTGCAATGATCCTATAGGCCAAATTGTTCCTTTCGGGTGGGGAAACATAAATACGTTTTGCAATTCTGCGGCTAATCGAGAGCCGCTTCCGCCACCGCCGATTCCTGCCTTTCTAAATGACGCGAGCTACCAGCTTACAATTGAGGAGATATGCGATTCGGGAAATCATATTTCTGGCGCAACACTTTCGACGGTGAAATGTATCAAAGCAACCGGCCGTTCCGGAAAATCCGCGCGGGCATTCGAAGTTGAATTCTAGAGTAATCGCGAATATCGCGAATGAAAGGCGAAATATCGCGAATCGAAATCAAACATTATTCGCATTATTTTGAGGTAAATTAGCATTATTAGCGATTACTCCATGACCAAGGACGAAGCAAAAAAGCGCATCGCAAAACTCCGGGAGGCGATCAATCGTTACCGCTACGCCTACCACGTGGAGAATACATCGCTTATCTCGGACGAGGCGCTCGACTCCTTGAAAAAGGAGCTTTTTGATTTGGAACAAGAGTTCCCGGATCTCGTAACGCCGGATTCGCCGACCCAGCGGGTTGCTGGGAAACCTTTGAAAGAATTTATAAAAGTGCGCCACGAGACGCCGATGATTTCTTTGAATGACGGTTTTTCGGAGGAGGATTTTCGCGTATGGTTCGAACGGCTCGAGAACTTTTTAGATCATGATGTAAAGCCGGAATTTTACTGCGAGCCGAAAATTGACGGCCTTGCGATCGAGCTCGTCTATGAAAACGGTATATTTGTGCAGGGTTCGACCCGCGGTGACGGCACTACAGGAGAGGATGTGACTGCCAACTTGAGAACAGTGGAGGCCATACCATTAAGATTAGCAGGTAGTCCCTCGACAAGCTCGGGAACTAAAGGTTTTATATTATTCCCTGAGCAAAGTCGAAGGGCTACGATTCCACAGCGTCTTGTAGTGCGCGGCGAAGTTTTTTTAACCAAAAAAGAATTTGAGCGCATCAACCGCGAGCTTACAAAGGAAGAGGAAAAGACCTATGCAAATCCGCGGAACTTAGCGGCGGGCACCATCCGGCAACTTAATCCTTCGATTACCGCTTCACGTAAACTCGACTCGTTCCAATACGGAATAATCACTGATGTTGGGCAGACAAAACATTCGGAAGAGCATGAGATACTCCATGCGCTTGGCTTCAAAACTAATCCCGACACAAAACTTGTCCATTCGCTTGAAGAGGTGATTGAATACCGGAATTATTGGGAAAAACATCGGGAAAAACTTGCCTATGAGATTGATGGCGTAGTGGTTATTCTGAACGACAATAGAGAAGCGGCAAGAGCAGGTGTTGTGGGAAAGGCGCCGCGCTTCGCGCTCGCATATAAGTTTTCAGCACGCGAGACAACGACCAAGGTGAAAGATATCAAAGTGCAGGTGGGCCGTACCGGCGCTCTTACGCCCGTTGCGGTGTTGGAGCCGGTCGAAGTCGGGGGAGTTACTATTTCGCACGCGACGCTTCACAATGCAGACGAAATCGAGCGACTTGGCCTTAAAATTGGCGACACCGTGATTGTAAGCCGCGCCGGAGATGTAATCCCGAAAATCATAAAGGTTTTGAAAGAACTCCGCACGGGGCATGAGAGAACATTTCATTTCCCGACAGTGTGTCCGATCGACGGCTCAAAAGTCGTAAAAGACGGAGTGATTCAGCGTTGTTCGAATAAGGACTGCGGCGCGCGGCAACGCGAATCTCTTTATCACTTTGTTTCGAGGGGTGCATTTAATATAGAGGGGTTGGGAGCAAAAATCATTGATCGTTTCATTGACGAAGGGCTTATGACTGACGCGGCAGATATTTTTACGTTGCAGAAGGGCGACATCGAAGTTCTGGAACGGTTTGGCGAGAAGTCGGCAGAAAACATCGTGCATGAAATCGAAGCGAAGAAAAAAATCACGCTCCCGCGGTTCCTCTTCGCGCTCGGGATTCTGCATGTGGGGGAAGAAACGGCGCAATTACTTGCGCAGCACGTAATTGCTAAAATCAAAGATCAAAAATCAAATATCAAAATTAAGGAAGTTTTAGATATTTTTAAATCTCTTTCCATAGAAAATCTCCAAGAGATCCGCGATATCGGGCCGAAGGTGGCGGAAAGCATCTATTCGTGGTTCCGCGAACCGTGGAACATCAAACTACTCGAGAAGCTCGATACTGTCGGCGTCCGTATCGGCGCTATGCGATTTGCGCTTAGCGATTTGCGATTTAAGGGACTCACATTTGTACTCACGGGAACATTGAAAGCAATGACTCGCGAAGAAGCTAAAGAAAAAATCCGCGCGGTCGGCGGTGAAATATCGGAATCCGTCTCAAAGAAAACAACCTACATCGTCGCAGGGGAGGAACCGGGCTCAAAAGTGGATAAAGCAAAACAACTCGGCGCGAAAATTTTAGATGAGCAAGAGTTTCTTAATCTCGTAAAGTAGATAGAAAAAACCCGCGATCGCGCGATCGCGGGTGAAACGAATCAATACTTTCCCGGCGGCATCGGTCCTGGTTAGTCAATCCCAGACCATGCCAGCCCAGCCGGAGCCGCCGCATGTCTTACAGTTGCTGATGCTCCAGCTGCCATGCTTGCACTCTACGGGTTGACCATCGGGGCCGGGGATGACTTTGACATACCCCGATCCCTTGCAGGTATTGCAGTTGCTGATGCTCCAGCTGCCATGCTCGCATGGCGCAAGGACAACGTTCGATGCAGCCATTTTATGGCCTCCTTTCGGTACTACGAAGCCCGATCCTTGGCAGGTTGTACAGTTGTAGGCGGAGTCGCCGCCGTGCTTACAGGGAATCAATGGCATTTCTACCTCCTCCGTTGCAAAGACATCGGGATCGTACTTTGATTTTTTGCCGCTCCAGCCAGTTCCATTGCAGGAGCTACAATCCTCTGAGAGGAATCCGCCGCAATCCTTACAAATGAAGGATTCGAAGTCTTCGGTGGACCACATGACGATGCATCGTTCACCGTTGCAAGCGGCGCAAGGTTCGTTTCGTCCACCGCAGGTAGCGCAGAGAATCGAAAGAGCTTGTCCCGTCATGGTCAGTCATCTCCTACAGGAGATTCTGTTCTCTTTCCGCTCCAGCCCGTGCCGTGACACTTCTTGCAATCTTGAACGCGGGGCGGTCGTCCTCCGCACTCACTGTCGTCTGTTGACCAAATGACGAGGTACTCCTCGCCTCGGCATGCCGTGCAATGCCATAATCTCTGACTGTGGCATTGAGCACAGTAGATGTGGATGGTTCGTCTGAGCATCTTATACTTCCTTTCTTTTCCTTGTCAGTCTGCCATCGCAGGAATTCTCCTGTGGCTCTTGCCACAACTTTTTTGATGCGTTGTAAAACTCCTTGAGGAGTCGCTATAACTAAAAGGATTTTGCGAATACAAATGTAAACCTCTTACCCCCCCTAAGGGATGAATTTCATCATGGCCATCATCTGATCGAGCGTGCGGGTCACCCACCTCTTGCTCCTCTGCCTACCAAAGACTATGGTGGGGGTGTAAAGAGCAGGGACTGAAAGAGTCGAAATGTAAACCCTGTACCCTACGATGGATAATCAAAATGCCGAGAAAATAGCGCTTTTTGAGCGTACCAGGCGTGTTGCCGGACAGGTGTGTTTTGATCCGGTTCTCCGGCAGGATGTAGCGCAGGAGGCGTGGCTGAAGTGCCTCGAATATGCTGAAACGCATAGGAGGCCGCTCGGAGAACTCTCGGCGACCGAAATCAGGCACCGCTGCTTTGAGGCGTTCCGGAAGCTGAAGCCGAAGGAAACGTTCCTCGCGTACGAAGAGGAGGATAGTATTATGGCGCCAACCCCGAATCCGTTCGAAGAAACTCTCGCGACTGAAATGGAAAAACTCAATGCTGAAACTGCCGGGAAAGCCGAATGGATTCTCCGCGAGCATCCCGCGCTCAAATTAACCCCTACGCAATGGGAGGTTTACTATGAGCTTGGGAGAGTAATTCCTTCGACCGAGAATGTCTGGCGGGCTCGGTTTGCGCGGAAGGTTGGAACGACCCGTCAGAATATCTGGAACATCGAACGAGTCGTGAAACAGAAAGCGGTGTTCGCGCGTGATCTCGTCGAACTATGGAATGGAGATGTTGTTGGTTTTTTCACGAAGTATGGGAAGACGTGGTGGGCGCCTGAAATGAGGATGATGTTTAAATCTGTCGCGGTGGAGCGAGACCACTCCCTTAACCGCCGCATGCATGCATATTTTGAAAAAATCCAGAGAGAGATGTTTAAGCATGCCGAGCACATGTTAAGGCAGGAGGCGCGACGCTTCCGCGAGGAGGAATCCTACGATGCATCAAGAATCTTGGTAGGATATCACCTAATGCGGCGCGCGACGTTCATTAACACCTCGGCGGCAGCTCCACTCCTCTCCCATTTTCAAGAAGAGTTCGGCAGGGGAAACTGGCTTATGGGTGCATTCCTCGCCGGGCGCTTCCGATTTGTGAGCGGAGAAGAATCGTATGCATACAATAACTGGCTCAAAGATCTTATTCAGCGCAGCGATGAGGAAAGCGCACGGTACGCGGCGTATATTGCATGCCGTCATGGAGCGGTCAGCGGGGAACAGATGGAGGGGTATCTCCAGCGAGGCGGGTCAACCATTTCTTCCTACGACGCCGCCCACCTCGTCCGGGAAATTTATAAGTATCTCCATGGGGAGGGCGACTACGACTATTTTGATGGGGAAGGTGACGGCACTTTCTTGAGCTTGGTGCTTCCCCTGAAGCTGCATCCCCAGCGATTGGAATCGCGCACCACCGAGAATTCACTCCGCTCCATCGGACAGATGTTCCTTCATTCGAAGGATTCGTTTGTGGCGAAGCAAGCCGAACAATTGCTTGCGAGAATGCGCAGATGAAAGGGGATTGAGGTAAGTAGGGCAATTTATTCTTCTTTGTGACGAACGCCACAAAGAAGAATATGCGGGCTGAATAATAGAAAAGGATACAGTTGCAAGGCGAGGTTCGCTGTTGCGCGCCTTACCGCATACGATCTTATGTCGAACGATCGCCGGATATAAGATAGTTGCAATGTCAGTACGAGGGCTTGACGGTTTTCAGAGAATGGGCTACCATTGCATCGGTTCGTTCTCGTCAACGTTTTCTTGAAAGGAGGTCACTGTGGTGACCGTGAAGCGGTGCGTCTGCTGCGAGCAGGAGTCGCGCTTCGACGTCTGCCCGCGGTGCGCTCCTTCCATCCTCCGTCTCTGGGGGATGGAACCCATCGCCGTTTTCTGCCCTGCCTGTGGCTTCTATCCGATGGAGCCCTCATGGTTCTTCATGCTTTTCAATCGGGAAGCTCTGCGGTGGAAGCGGGATTCGCGATCCATCCTCGTCCGGTACGGCCCGGGAGGCTGTGACCGGTGCGGCTCCAAAGTGGAGGTGACCTACAAGGTAATGCAGGTGAGGCGGCCGCTCGCTCTCTGTCGTTGACAGGGAGCTTTTTTCTTTCTACGGTGGAGGGCATGGGTGAACGATTTCAAGAGTACCGTGGCATGGATCTCGAAATGGATCTTTTGGGTGAAGGGGTGAAGCCGGCCGCACGCTACGACGGTAACTATAAAAATTTTCGGGAATCGGTCGCGCTAGTCAAAGAGAACCAGCCCGAGGACTGGGATCCTGGAGATCCGCCGGTTACGCCTACAACGCTCCCGGGCGATCTTTATTTTTCGGTTGAGCAGGCGTTCGCCGAAGAACTCTCGCGCGAAATTCAGGATGCGCCAGGGTTGGCCGACAAACTTTCCCGTTTTGCCCGCGAAGGAAAACTTCGTCTCTGGAATGCGAGCGGGAGCCATCTCGATAAACTTCACGGCGTGGATGCTTTTTTTACGCTTTCTCCGTACGATGATCGGCGTCCGGGCGCATCAGAAGTTGTTTTTACGCTCGATGTCACAAAGAATACCGAGAAGACCAGTCATAAAGCGGATCAAATCATTTTATTGAATCCCGAAGCAGTTGATTATGCGCACCTTCCTTCCAATGAAAAAGAGCGACTCATGCATGAGTATGGAAAGCAGATTGCAAGCGGGATTGTTTCGAAAGTCGAACGGCTGTTGCGATCCGGAAGAACTGCGGCATAAGATACAAACATGGCTGAAATCGGGAAACGGGAATTAAAACATCTGGCGGATCTCGCACGGATTGAGCTCCATGAGCGCGAGGAGGAAAAGCTTGTCAAAGACCTCGAGAAAATTCTTGACCACTTCAAGGAGCTTCAGGAGGTGAATACCGAGGGCGTTTTGCCGCTCTCCGGAGGCACGGAACTGAAAAACGCCATGCGTGAAGATGGTGAAGGCAAGCCGTTGCCGGGCGAGGCGGCAGTCGAAGCATTCCCCGAAGCCGAGAAAGGATTTCTCAAAGTTCCGCCGGTGTTCTCCGCCGAAGGCGGATCCCTGCCTACCGGACAGGCAGGCGCCTCGGGCGGAGAATAGCCACTAGACTATGATTATTCGAGAAAAAGGATTGTACGATCTTCCGCGGGATTTTGTGAAAGTGGTGGCAGATATTGAGCGCAAAATTCTTTCTGCAGGGTGCGAACTGCATATTGATTGTGCCGAGGAATTGCTTGTGGATGATTCCGAGAGCAAAAATTTATGGGGCGCGAATGTTTCGCTGGATGAAGGGAAAATCGAATTCGTCTCGATGATCAACATCCGTCCTGCCGCCGGCAATCGTGATATGGAGATTCAGTCGCCGGAGATTCGCGCTTCAGTCGAGGGCGTCATTCGATCATTGCTTTTTCCGGTATGACCATCGAGCGCTGGAGGACAATTCCGAAGCGTGAGCAACTGCTTCACATCGGCGCAGAGTTCGAACGCGCGCGGGTTGCCGAGGAAGCGCATGATCCCGGCCGCGTCCGCTTCATGCTTGAACGTGCCCTTGCCCTGATTGATTTTACGCTCGATGACCCCAAGTGGCGCGGCGAGACCCGCATGCTTCTCGGACTCCGCGAGGAAGCCGCGAAATCGTATATTGGCGAGAGTAAATCAACAGTCGGGAGACTCTATCAACTTCTTTGATGGAATATGAACCAAGAGAAAAAGGTTTGCCAAAACTGTAAAAACAAATTCATCATCGAGCCGGAGGACTTTCAATTCTATTTACCCTCCCAAATTTTGCGGAGCAAAACTTGGGCGGGCGAGCGACTATGATGAAGCAGCAGTGCCAAAACTGTAAAACAGAGTTTGTGATAGAAGAAGAGGATTTGAGCTTCTATCAAAAGATCAACGTTCCGCCGCCGACGTGGTGTCCGGAGTGTCGAACGATTCGCCGGATGATTTTTAGGAATGAGCGGGCTCTTTATAAGCGGAAATGCGACGCGACCGAGAAAGATATTATTTCTATGTATTCTCCCGAAAGTCCTTTTCCGGTGTATGAGCAGAAGTATTGGTGGTCGGATAATTGGGATCCGCTCGAGTACGGAACTGAATATGATTTTACGAAACCGTTTTTCGATCAGCTGAACTCGCTTTCAAAACGCGTACCTCGATATGCCCTCTATAACGTGAATACCGTAAACAGCGAATATTGCAATATCAATATAGATCTTAAAGATTGCTACCTATTGTTTGGGAGTGGCATGTCTGAAAATTGTCTTTACGGCGATACCGTGCACAAGTCAAGAGATTGTATTGATAATAACTGGGTTGGCGAAAGCGAAAGGAGCGCGCATTCGGTTGATCTCCAGCGTTGTTATAACGTTGCGTTTGCGCAGAACTGTCAGGATTGTAATGATTGTTTCTTTGTATATGACTGCCGCGGATGCAAGAATGTCGTTTTCTCAAGTGGACTAAGGAATAAGGAATACTATGTGTTTAACCGACCTACCCCAAAAGAAGAATATAAAAAGTTTTTTGCAACCCTCCATGAATCTCTCGGGTCGCATAAGAATATGCAGGAAAGCATTGATAAGTTTGAGAAAGTAAAGCAATCCGCAATTCACCGATACATGATAGGTAAAAATTATGCGCGAGCGACCGGTAATTTTATTTATAATTCGAAAGATGTAAGAAATTCTTATGTCGTTTCTGGGGTGGAGAATATCGCACATGGCATTAAAGCGCTTTTTGGTCAAAAAGACAGCGCCGATATTTTTGGAGTAAGCGGCGGGCAGCTCGTATATGAAACGCTCAACGCTGATTATTGTTCAGGCGGGAAGTTTCTCCTGAACGGAACCAGCGTTGTAGATTGTCAGTACTCAATTGATATTCACAATTCAGAGCACCTTTTCGGATGCATCGGTCTCCGCAATAAGCAATACTGTATTTTGAACAAGCAGTATGCCAGAAAAGAGTGGGAAGCGTTAGTGCCAAAAATTATCGCGCACATGAACGAGATGCCGCACGTTGACTCGAAGGCGAG
>Ga0209541_10009195_pt1 | contig 16063 bp, 18 predicted proteins | sample RifCSPlowO2_01_FD_184027 | JGI IMG/M metagenome (GOLD analysis project Ga0209541, IMG submission 184027) | Groundwater microbial communities from Rifle, Colorado - Rifle CSP2_plank lowO2_0.1 (SPAdes) (version 2) | ecosystem: Environmental > Aquatic > Deep subsurface > Groundwater | place...
CAGGCTGGAAACTGGGACAGAAAAGAGAAGATAGAATAGAAACAGCTAATATATGCACATCTTTATGGCATAACTTGTATTGGCTAGGCTAATTTTGTCCCACAGCCCCATATCAGGCAAGTTATTTAAGGTGGAAAATAAATTAGGGACTCCACATATAAATACCTTCCCCAAAAAAAGATAAAAGCGTAAGATACCTTCAAATTTTTAGAAGAAGGTAAATTATTCAAAAACAATTCTTGCATCCACAATCTTGGAAGATTTATTATTTACAATTAAAGGATTAATATCTAGTTCTTGGATATTTTTATATTTCTTGGATAAATTTGATAATTTTAATAAAATATTAGAGATAGAATCTAAATTTACAGCTTTTTCCCCCCTTATGCCTTCTAAAATTTTATATCCTTTTATTTCTTTAATCATTTCATATGTATCTTTTTTTGTTATTGGACAAACCCTAAAAGAAACATCTTTTATTATTTCAGTAAATATCCCGCCAAGACCAAAAACAAGTACATGCCCAAAACAAGAGTCTTTTTTTAAGCCAGTTATTATATACTTCCCTTCAATATATTCCTGAACTAAAACACCTTCAAAGTTTTTGATTTTTCTTAATTCATTAAATCCATTTTTTACTTCTTCAATATTTTTTAAATTTAATTTTACTCCATGAACATCAGACTTATGTAAAATTTTTTTGGAAACTATTTTTAATACTAAAGGAAATCCCATTTTTTTAGCAGCTTTAATAGTTTGTTCTAAATTCTTTGCAATTATTCTCTTTGCAACAGGAAATCCATTTTTCTCTAAAAAAATTTCAGCATCTTTTTCACTTAAAACTTTCATTAAATAATTTAAAATTCTTAGAATATAAAAGTCTTTTCAAAATATGTTTTTCTAAACAAAAAAGTTTATAATAATTATTTGATTAAAACAAACCATGAAAAATAATTTAAAAGAAAAAATCAGGACAATCCCAAATTTTCCAAAACCAGGAATTATGTTCAGGGATATAACTACTTTGTTAAAAGATCCTGAAGGTTTTAATAATTCAATAAATTTATTCGCAGAAAGGTATAAAAATAAAAAAATAGATATTGTTGCTGGAATAGAATCAAGAGGTTTTATTATTGGTGGTGCTTTAGCTCATAAATTAGGTGTTGGTTTCGTGCCTATAAGAAAACCAGGTAAATTGCCTGGTAAAACCCATAAAATTGAATATGAATTAGAATATGGTAAAGATGCTTTAGAAATCCACCAAGATGCCATAAAACCAGGCTTTAATGTTTTGCTCATAGATGACTTAATTGCAACAGGTGGTTCTAGCTTGGCAGCAATTAAATTAATAGAAAAATTATGTGGAAAAATATATGAATGTGCTTTCATTATTGAACTTTCAGACTTAAAAGGAAGAGAAAAATTAGAAAATAAAAAACAAAAAGTATTTTCATTAATTCAGTTTAAAGGAGAATAACTACTAGTAAATAATAAGAAATATTTAATAAAGAAAAAACAGTTTTTAAATAGGGGTGTATTTTATGAGTTTATTTAGTAGAAAGAAAAAAGAAGACAAAATCTTGCCATTACCAGAATTTCCAAGACTGCCGAATGAGCCAAATTTTCCATTTTATGATGAACAATTATCAGAAAAAAAAGAGCAGATGCCAAAGTTCAATACTGATTTTAAAAAAGTAATTCCGGAAAATTTTAGTTTTGAAGAAAAATTAAATCCTAATTTTGCAAAAGAAGAAATTTTTGAAGATTTTAATCCAAGAAGAACACCATTGACAATAGAAACAAAGGATGAAAAACCATTATTTGTAAAAATAGATAAATACAAAGAGTCAATAAAAACAATAGAAGAAATAAAATCAAAATTAGAATCAGCAGAAAATACATTAAGAAATTTAACAAGAATAAGAGAAGAAGAACAAAAAGAAATAGAAAGCTGGCAGAATAGTTTGAATGAAGCAAGACAAAAACTTCTAAAAGTAGATAAAAATTTATTTGAAATTTAAAATGTTAAATTTAAATTCTAAAGGGGATGTGTTTGTAAAAATAGACAATCAATTTGATATAAGGACAAACCTTTTAGAAACAGCAAAAATAACAACAGGGCTTGTAAAAAGCTCAGAAAGATTAACTTTTTTGCTAAAGCAGAAAAAAAAAGAGAAATTTAAACTAAAAATATTATTATCAGAAATAAATTCTCTATTAAATAATTTAGAATTTCAGGATTTATCATGGTTTGAAAATAAGGAAGAAATAGAATTTGAAAAAGAAACAAAAAAAGAGCAAAAACCAAAACAATTTAAAAAAGATAAATTAACAGAAGACTTGGAAGAAATTGAAAGAAGATTAAATAAATTAAAAATATAACTTATCTTATTTTTTGTATCTGTCTCTTTCTCTTAAAGCATCAGAAGAAACTACAGGTAAATTACTGTCACTTTCAAAACCTAATCTTTCTTCTAAAGCAGTTTTAGTTCTTCGTGATATCTTGCCTGGTTTTTCCAATGATTTTTTTTCAGTCTTACCTTTAAGTAATTTAGTTAAATCTTTTGGATTAGATGTCATGCCAGATCTTTCAAATCCATCAAGAAAATAAATACTGCCATTATTTCTTACATCAAAACCCAAAAATAATATCCCTTGAACTAAGTCATATAAATCCCGCCCAGAATTAACAAGTCTTATACCTGTATTACTAATTATTCCAGGAGAAACTCTTTCTAAATTAGCACGATAATCTTGAACCAAAGCCATAATATTATAAGAAACTACTCCACGAAAAACGCTGTCAACAGACCTATGTCTTCTTGTGGCTCTAACTAATGAACTAGAAAACCCTTCTTCTTGTCCATCCCATAATCTGGCAATTAATAAAGGTCTATCTTCATAACTAACAATTGTTGGTGTTGCTTTATAAGAATCCTTATTTATTCTAGACATTTTAATAAAAAAGAAAAAAATCGTTTATAAACCTTGTGCTTTTTAAAAAATTATAAAGTAAATTTTATAAAGAATTTTCAATTCCTTAATAAGATGCTATCACAAAAAGAAATTAAATTAAATTTTAAAAAAAAGATAAGCAAAGATCCAAAAAAATATTTCCCAGTAAAAACTTTGGAAAGTTTAGAATTTAAAAGGCAGCAATGCAAAATATGTCACAATTTCTTTTGGTCTATAGAAAAAAATGAATTCTGTGGTGATCCTTCTTGTTCAGGTGGTTTTAAGTTTATAAATAATTCACCAGCAAAAAACAAGTTAGAATATATAGAAGTATGGAAAAAATTTGCAAAGATTCACGAAAATCTTGGTTATACCCCAATAAAAAGATTTCCAACATTAGCTCGCTGGAATCCTACAACAGATTTCACAATAGCTTCTATAGCAGCATTCCAGCCTTTTGTAGTTTCAGGAGAAGTAGAACCACCAGCAAACCCATTAGTAATTCCGCAATTTAGTGTTAGATTTAATGATATTGACAATGTTGGTTTAACAGGCCATTTCACAGGATTTGTTATGTTAGGCCAGCATGCATTTACAAAGCCAAAAAATTATAATATAAACAAATACTTAAAAGACCACTTAATATGGTTAAACAAGGGCATGGGTTTAAGTAATAAAGACATTACAATACATGAAGATGCATGGATTGGTGGTGGTAATTTAGGAAATTCTCTAGAGTTTTTTTCAAGGGGCTTGGAAATTAGCAACCAGGTTTATATGCAATATTCTGTTCAAAATACAAAAATAGAAGAATTAAAAATAAAAGTTCTTGACATGGGCCAGGGTCAGGAAAGGGCTGCATGGTTTACTCAAGCCACAAACTCAAGTTACGAATCAACATTTCCTTCAGTAATTGAATACTTAAAAAAAATAACAGGAATAAAAATAAATAATTTATTATTAAAAAAATTTCTGCCATATTCTTCATATTTAAATATAGATGAAGTAAAAAATATTGACTCAAATTGGGAGTTTATATCTAAAAAATTAAATTTAAATGTTGAAGAATTAAAAAATAATATATTACCCTTGTCTGCCTTATATTCAATTGCAGAACATACAAGGACATTATTAGTTACAATTTCAGATTCAGCTCTGCCTTCAAATGTTGGTGGTTGCTATAATTTAAGGATACTAGCTAGAAGGTGCTTTAGTTTCATGGAGAAATATAATTGGAATATTGATTTAAATAAATTATTTGAATTGCATGCAATTTATTTAAAGCTAATGTATCCAGAATTATTGGAAAATCTGGAAGAAGTCAAAAAAATAATAAAAGTAGAACAAAATAAATATGAAACTACAAAACAAAAAACAAAGCAATTAATATCAAAATTAATAACAAAAGACATAACTCAGGATGATTTATTAAAATTATATGACTCATATGGCATACCGCCAGAAAATATAAAAAATGAAGCATTAAATATAGGAAAAAAAATAAATATCCCAGACAATTTTTATTCAAAAGTTTCTGAGCTCCATGAAAAAGAAGAACAAACAAATGCAACAATTAAATCAGACAAATTAAACCTTGATAATCTACCAGAAACAGAGTTATTATTCTACAAAAATGAAAAACAAATTGAATTCGAGGCAAAGGTCTTAAAAATAATTAATAATTATGTAATCCTAAATAGAACATGCTTTTACGGGACATCTGGTGGTCAGATTCATGATACAGGTTTTTTAGGTACTTATGAAGTTATAGATGTATTTAAGCAGGATAATATTATTATTCATGTTTTAAAAGAAAAGCCAAATTTTAAAGTTAATTCTTTGATAAATTGTAAAATTAACTGGGAAAGAAGATATCAGATTATGCAACATCATACAACCACCCACATTATTAATGCAGCATCAAAAGAAGTCCTGGGAAATCATGTAAATCAGGCAGGTGCATTTAAAGATGTAGACAAAGCAAGAATTGATATTACACATTATGAGCCCTTGTCTTCAGAACAAATTAAAAAAATTGAGGATATTGCAAATGATATTGTAAATAAAAAAATAAAGATTATAAAAAGTTTTATGCAAAGAACAGAAGCAGAAAAAAAATTTGGTATGTCATTATATCAGGGTGGAGTTCCAATAGGGAAAACCCTAAGAATAGTAAATATACAAAATATAGATGTAGAAGCATGTGGGGGTACACATTTAGACAATACAAAAGAAGCAGGTTTTATAAAAATAATAAAAACAAATAAAATCTCAGATAATATAGTTAGAATAGAATTTAAATCAGGCAAAGCAGCATTGTCAGAACTTAATAAAGAATCAGATTTATTGGGAGAAACAGCATTAATGTTAAATTGTTCTAAAGAGGAAGTTCCTGCAAGAGCAGAAGAATTATTTTTAAAATGGAAAAAAGTTGTTAAGAAAAAAGAATATACAAAAGAAGATTTAATTTTAATGTCAAATAAAAAAGACCGGGGCACTGATGAAGAATTGTTGAAAAAAACAGCATTAATATTTAAAACACAGATTGAGCATGTTCCAAAAACAGTAAAAAGATTTCTGGAAGAAATTAATTTAGTAAAAAATAAATAAAATTATTCTGCTACTTTTGGCTCAACTAAATTTCCATTATTATCTTTATTATTCCTAAATATGCTAATGATTTTAGGTATTTGGTCTGCTTCAAGCCCAATACCCCCCTCTCCATTTTCAAATAATATATTATCTTCAAATACAACAGTTTCTTGAGTATTATATGCAGTTATTCCTGTCCTTTTGTTATCATGACATGTATTGCCTTTCACTAAAATATTTTTAGCAATCTTTGGCTCACTGCCAACAATTTCAGGCTCTAAAGGATTAGGCTCAGCACCAACAACTATTCCGCTCTTTCCATTAAAAGCACATTCATTATTCAAAACTTTGACATTTTCTGGCCCAGGATAAACTTGAATTCCAAAAGCATAATTATTTTCAACAATATTCTTTTCAATTAAAACATTTTTGCTTGAAATATAAAAACCATGGTCAAGATTATCAATAACACCATTATTAGAAACATAATTATTAATATATTTGCTGCCCATAGTTCCATAACCAGATTCATATACTCCAGAAAAAATATTATTAGTAATTTCTGTATTAGTAACAACAAGATTTATTCCACCATCATTCCATATCCCAGTTCCAGCACCATCTCCTAATTTATCTAAAGCTCTATCAAGTTCAGCTCCAACAGGCACTTTGCCATTTCTAAGTATTTTATCTCTGACACCTTTAATAGTAACGCAATTAATTCTTACATTCTTTACACCAGGACTTAAGTGAAATACATTATAAGAATTATCAGTACCATCACTCATAATCATCTTATAAGAAAGCACAACAGGCCTTTCTCCTTTAAATGCCTTGCCTGAACTTGTCTTTGTACAATAATCATCCTCATCAGTAATTATTATATCAGAATTTTTTGATGTAAGCATATAATTTCCTTCATAAATCCCTTTGCCTAACTTTATTGTTGTTCCAGAAACAGCTAATTCAAAAGCATGAACTAATGTTTTTAATGGCCTATCTTTTGTTCCAGGATTATTGTCATTTCCATCTGTTCTTACAAAAATTTCTTTATTAGTATTAATTAAAGGAGGCATTATATTTTTTGTTTCTTCATTCTTCTTTTCAGTTTTAATATCTTCTATTTTATCATCTTTTTTATCTTTCTTTTCTTCATCAATTATTTTTATATCTTTATCAATTTCTTCATCTTCTAGTTCTTCTATGTCTTTTTCAATCTCAAGTTCTTCTTCGTCTTCTATTTCTTCTTTTATTTCTTCATCATTTTTTTCTTTATTATGTTTTATTCTGATTTTAACTTTGTCTTCTTTAATCTTTATTTTTACTTCTTTAACATTGTTGCCTAAAGAATCTAAAAAATCATTTAATTTACCAGATTGTTCTTCATTTAATTTCTCAGTAACTCTTAAATTAGTTTTAATATCTTTTATTTCATTTTCTTGCTCTTCTAGTTCCACCTCTATTTCTTCATCTAAAAATTCTTCATCTTCTAATTCAGATAAATCCCCATTAAATTTATCAATAGACTTTTTGTGTTCATATTTTAATTCTTCCAAATATTCAGTCTTTCCTTCTTTTATTAAAGACTTAGCCTCCAGAATTCTCTCTCTTGCATGTTCTAATCCTAATTTTGCCCTTTCAGCTCTGTCAAAAGTTAATAACAAGTTAATTCTTTCAAAAGCTCTGTCTAATTTATATAAAATAAAGTTATCAGGAGTAATCCAGTCACTTTCATCTTCATCCTTTTGTTCTTCTGTATCCAGAGAATAAGCAAAATTCAAATTGCTTAATACCAAAATCAAAAAAATTATTAAAGTAAAAATTTTTTTCATTTTATTTTAAATAATAAAATTTGTATTATAATATCTTTATAAGTTTTGCTAATAAAAATTTTAAAAACAAAAAGTTTATAAATGAAGTTGTGGGCACTACATCACATGACAAAAGACTATTTAACTAGACAAGCAGAAGTTAATGGAGAACTTTTAGCTCTTAGAAATTATAGAAAAGTACTTGCTGAAAGACTAAGAACACAAAAAAATCCAAATACAGCACCAATAACAGCAGGCGCATCTAATCTTGCAAGATTATTAGATTGTGAAGAAGTAATAATAGATATTGAAACTGGCAAAAAACAAGAATATAAAAAATTTTTATTTAAACAATATGAAGGAAATAATTCACCAGGAAAAAATATAGCTAAATTAGAATCTTCAGAATATCCGCCTTTCGCTTGGATAGCTCATGGAAAAAATCAAAGAATTACTTTAGACAAAGTTACAAGAATTAAATTTGTTGAACTTGAAAGAGAATCTAGGCAAGAAGAATATTTTGGCCGCTTTTCACAAAACCTAAGAAAAGGGCGCGTTTTAGTTCAAATATAATCTATTCTTTATATATAATTTTAATCAAAATCCTGCATAAACAAAGCATTAACACTAAAATAATTAATCCATAAAATAAAGTTAACTCAGGATTATCTTTAAAATAAACTAAAAAATTCAAGTCTTCTTTATTTATTTCTTCAAAAAAAGTTATTTCATCATTATATTCTTGTTTTAATAATAAGTCTTCTTTAATATTATTATCTAAAGAATAATTGCTTTTTACATTTATATTAACTTTAATTCCTAATAAAGTATCAATATTAACCCCCCCTTCATTAATTCTATTTTCTTTAACATAAATTCTTCCATCATAACTTCCATTTTCAGTTTCAAAAGGAACATTAATTAAAAACCTAATCTCCTCTTTACCATTTTCACCAATTTCAACAATAAAACTGGAGAAATTAAAAAAACTAATTCCATAACTGCTAATATTAAAAAATTTAACTTGATTGTCATTAAAAATAAAAAATTCTCTTTCTACTTCTTTTCCATTCTCAATATTAATATTAAATTCACTAGGGCTAACACCAAAACCATAAACATTGCTAATCAAAAAAATAAAAAATAAAAAATAAATTAATTTCACCCCACAACACCAATTAAACTTATGCTGCCAGAATAAACACTTGGTCTTGTTATCAAAGGCAAGTTCAGTCTTAGTAATAAGTCTTTGTTTGAGCCTAACCCATTTAATAAATTAAAATCAAACAAACTAGGTCTATAATCTAATTTATCTGAAAAATTACTAAATCCATATTCTAAATTACTAATATTAATCTTATTCTCTCCACTTTCTAAATCAGCACCATATAATTCTAGATCAACACCAACATTTCCATTATTAATTACTTTAATAATTTCTGTATCAGATGATTTTCCAGGTTCTAATTTGCCAAAATTTACAGCATTTTTGTCCAGAGAAATTGCTAATAACCCAAGATATTCAAAGTTTGCTAAAATACTATTGCTGAAATTAAATCTATTAATTACACTTATATTTACTGTATAAATTCCTGGTTTGTCATAGTAGTTTAATAATATATTGCCAGAATAAACACTTGAAAAGTTATCTATATCATAGTTTCTTAATAAATTAAATTTAGCCCCATTTAATTCAGCAACAACACTAGTAATATCATTTATATTAGAACCATTTACAAATACATTAATATAAACACTTTTGTTTTTGCTTATCTCAGGCATTACTTGTATTCCAGTATCATTAACATCATCAGTTATATTAACTAAGCTTAAAAAATTTCTACTTCCAGTAACTTCAACTAAAACATCAACATTATTTGTTCCTTGTCTTGCAACATTGCCATAACCAGGTGTCCCTCCAGAAACAGAACTTTGTTTCCAGTTTTCAAACAAATTTCCATTATTAACATCTATTTTTTCTATACTATACCCATTGCTGTTTCCCCCAAAAGAGTCATTATAAATTAATATTTCAGAATAAAAACTACTTGATAAATTAATTATATCATTATTAGTTAAACTAAAATCCCCATCAAAAACTCTGTAATTTCCATCTAAATTATTCCATACACCATCATTATTTCCATAAATACTTTCAAAACTGTCATTATCTAAGTCAGTTCCATCAATTAATTCTCTTGCCACAACAATAAATTCTCCAGGTAAAATCACAAAATAATCAAAATTATTTCCATCTATTTTCCAAGAACTCAAATTTATGCTTTCAGTTCCATTATTATAAATTTCAATCCATTCTAGATCAGTATCACTTGCTTGTGTTGGATTGTACATAACTTCTGTTAAAACAACATCTGCAGAAACAGCCTTTAACACCACAAAAAACAACAGCCAAAAAATTATTTTTTTCATTTAACCGCCCCCAAAATTTTTTTTCAAAATTCTAAATTTCAAGTTTACTTTTTAAATATTTATATTCTTTAGTACTATATGGTGGTTAATTTTCGGAAGATTTGCGAAATTAATAAAATTCTTCCAGCTTTAATAAAAAGTTTTCAGAAACAAAATTCAATAAAATTTATATAGATAAATAATTAATAATTTACTATGAAAAAGAGATCAAAAGCAATATTTAGAAAAAATAAAGTTTTAAATAACTTTAAAAATCCATTATCTAAATTTTCTAGTAGATTTATAAAATCAAAAAATATTTCTTCAGAAAAAGCAGTTTTAAATAAATCAGAAGGAATAAATCCAAAAGTAGCAAAAGTTTCTTTTGTAGTTTTAATGGTATTAATATTTTTTTCTTTAACATATTTTAGCCCAAGTATAACATCATTAACAACATACCCCCTTATAGAAACAATTAACCCGAGTGTTAACTTTGTAATTTTCTTTGGATTAATAGCTTTTATCTTTTTTATAACATACGAGAAAAAGAAATCAAAATAAAGACTTGCTAGATATCTTCCTACCTTTAGGTTATGGTAGTTCAAATATTTTTTGTTCTGTATAATTTCCTTTGTCTTTAGAATAAACAAGATCAATTTCTGGCTTTTTTAATGGTATAAGGGGCATATTAAGAAGTTCAATTAATTTGTTTTTTAGGTCTTTATCAAATTTTGACTTATATTTCTTATTTTTTATAAGTTCTGGATTAAATTCAGGAGCTTTGTCTTTTTCTAGATATTTTACACCAAACAAGGCAAAATATACATTATCACTATTTTCAGTATCTTCTGTTTTATTTTTTGTGTTTGTTGTACAACTATTAATAGTTAAAACTAATAAAATAATTAAGATAACAATTAATCTTTTGTTCATTTTTTAATTTGTTTAAATTATAAATGTATAAAAAACTAGTTAAAATCGGAGCTACTGGATCTAAAGGAAGGTTTTTAAATCAAATAACAGGTTGTTTTTTTATGATAGAAATCTTGATACCATTAGGGGCTTTTTTAGGGATATTTATAGGCATTTTAATAGCTAAATCTACAAGAGAAGAAATAAGAAATAACAGGAGTTATATTTTAGTTTTAAGCAAGATTATAATTGGGATTTTAATATTTATTATTCTAATAACAGGCAAAAGTTTATCTTTACTTTTTATAGGTGTATTACTTGGGTTTTTAAGTGCATATTTATTATCTGAGTTTTTGTTTTTGGGATTAGAGCTTGGAATAATTTTGCTACAAAAAGAAGTGGTATTAGTTGCTTCATCTTTAGTATTTATGTACTCATTATTATATGGAAGTTTATTAAGAATAACTAAATTAAATTTTACAAGAATATTAATATTATTTATAATGTTTTTTTTACCTTTTAGTGTGTTTTTGTTTGAAACAATTATAATGAAGGATTTAATTGTTGGTTTTATCGCCGGGGGGTTAACTAATTATTTGATAGGAAATAAATTTGCATTAATTTGAAGCCTTTTGAGAAAATGTTTCAAGTCAAGGACTTAAACATAAGTTCAGCAGAACTGAACCAAAGCCTTCAAGGAAAAACGAAAAGAAAACCTCGGAAAAGAAAACGAAAAAGCCTTGGAAAAAAACAACGGAAGAATTGTGAAAAAATTTTAAGATAAAATGTTAAACATAATTTCTTTTGGATTATTTGATAAGGAAGATATCAGCATAAAAGGATTAGAAGTATGCAAAAAGTGCGATCTACTTTATTTAGAAAAATATACTAATTATTTTGATTCTAGTTTAGAAGAAGTGAAAGAATTTATTGGGAAAAAAGTAATAGAAATAAAAAGAGAAGAATTAGAAAATAAAAGCCAAGAAATAATAAAAAAAGCAAAAAATGTTAATGTTGGGGTATTAGTGCCTGGTGATTGCTTTAGTGCAACTACGCACATATCATTATTAATTGAGGCAAAAAAAGAAGATGTAAAAGTTAATATTGTCCATGGGTCTTCTATTTTAACTGCTGTTGGTGAGACTGGTTTAAGCTTGTATAATTTCGGCAAGATTACTACAATACCTTTTGACAACAAGAATATAAAAAGCCCTATTGAAGTTTTAAAAAATAACTTAAATTTAGGAATGCATACATTGTTTTTATTAGATGTAAAAAACAACAAATATATGAATATAAAAGAAGGATTAAAGTATTTAGTTGATAATAAAATTAGTGAAGAAGGTTATTGTGCTTGTTGTTCAAGTTTAGGCTCGAAAAATTCTGAAATAAAATATGGAATGATTAAGGATTTAATAAAATATGAATTTAAGTTTTATCCACAATGCTTTATTATACCAGGAAGACTTCATTTTACAGAAGAAGAAATTTTAAGTCTTTATAAATTAGATTAATAATTTTTTTATTTTTTACTAATTGGAGAGACTATTTTATCCCCTATTATCTCCCTTGTTTTGTCATTTATCTTAATATTTATTATGTTTAAATTCTTTAAAACAACTGTAATATTCCACAATATAAAATTACTTGATTCAATTGAAATTATCATTTTAGAAAATTTATCATTTTTGTATTTTTTATTTAAAAAGAAATTAACTAATGCAACAACTTCTTTTTCATCCAGCTGAATGTTATTTAGAAACAGCTCTTCTTGATTATCTTTCTTATTTACCAACAAGTTACTTGAATCTTTTAGTATTACTTCATTATTATCAACAAAAAAAGTATAGATTATATTATTATCTCTTGAAAAAAAATTATACTCCCATATTTTTTTTATTAAATCATCATTTAAAAAACAACTAATCAGATAAGACTTATTTATTAAAGCCCTAAACTTTTCTGATAATCTTATTTTTTCAAAATCTTCTTTTAGCATTTTTATAATTTAGAACTAAGACTTTTTGTTTTTATTTCTTCTTTTAATAAATTAATAAAATTGTCTAAATTAACATTAAATTTTACATTTCCTTCTCTTGTTCTTACTGCTATTGTTTTATTTTCTAATTCTTTGTCACCTATTGTGATTATATAATTTATTTTTTGCAGTTGTGCTTCACGAACTTTTTTCCCTAATGTTTCTGCCCGATCATTTAATTCTGCCCTGATATTATTTTCTTCAAGTTTTTCAAATACTTCTTTTGCAAATCCTATATTTCTATCAGTTACTGTTATTACTGAAACTTGGACAGGTGAGAGCCATAAAGGAAATTTACCTGCAAAATTTTCTACTATTAAAGCTAAGAATCTCTCCATAGAACCTAAAATTGCCCTATGGATCATTATGGGGTTGTGTTTTTTACTATCACTCCCTTCATAAGTCAAACCAAATCTTAAAGGAATCTGAAAATCTAACTGAACTGTTGCTAATTGCCATTCTCTGCCTAAAGCATCTTTTACCATTGTATCAATTTTTGGACCATAAAAAGCCCCTTCTTTTTCAGCAACCTTGAAATTAATCTTCTTTTTCTTTAATACTGATTCAAGGAACTTTTCTGCTTTTTCCCATAATTTTTTATCACCCATAAAATTTTCAGACCTTGTACATAATCTTAAATAAAAATCCAACTGAAATATCTCTTTATAGATAAACTTCTCAAAGTCCAATACATTTTCAATTTCTTTTTCTAATTGTTCTTCTGACACAAATATATGTGCATCATCTTGAGAAAATTTTCTTACTCTTGTTAATCCACTTAATGTCCCAGATAATTCGTTTCTATGCAAGGAAGCAAAGTCTGCAATTCTTAAAGGAAGATCTTTATAACTCCATAGTTTATGTTTATAAATTAAACAATGAGAAGGGCAATTCATTGGCTTTAAACTAAAAATTCTTTTTTCACTTTCCATTAAAAACATATTTTCTTTGTAATGAAACCAATGGCCAGAAGTTTCCCATAAATCTTTTTCATATAATAAAGGTGTTATAACCTCTTTATATCCTCTTTTTTTGTATTCTTCCCTTAATAATTTAATTAATTCATTATAAATAAATGTGCCTTTTGGCAAAAATATTGGTGAACCTGGAGAATATTCATGAAAAAAATACAAACCTAATTGTTCTCCCAATTTTCTATGGTCTCTTTTTTCTATTTCTTCTAAATTTTTTAAATAATTATCTAATTGATTTTTATTTTCAAAAGCTATACCATAAACTCTCTGCAATTGCTTATTATATTGAGAACCCTTCCAATAAACACCAGATGTTGTTAATAATTTAAATTGGGCATATTTTGGGATTTTTTCTTCTATTTCACCTATAATTAAATCCTTATAATTGTCTATCTCATATACTTTTGTTTTTTTAATTTCTTTTATAATTTCTTTTTTATAATTATTATCTTTAAATAGTAGAGCTTGATCTTTTGAAGCGACTTTTTTTATTGTTATTTCTTTTTCTAATATTTCATGCATTTTATTTTCTATTTTCTTTATGTCTTCTACTGTGAATGAATTATTTCTTTCAAAATCATAATAAAATTTATCTTCATCAAGATAATTCAAGGCAGGTTTTACATTTGGAAATAAATCTGCAACTGCCTTACCAAGAAAAAGATTAAATGTATTTCTTAATTTGTCTAATTTAGTAAAATCCTTTATTTGGATTTCTAGAGGCTTATCTATTTTTTCTAATCCTTTTGTTTCTGCAAGTATTTCTCTTGATAGTTCTGACAAAGGATGGCCTTTACAAGATATTTCAAATGATTTATAATGACCAAATGGGGCTCTAGTTACCTTAAAATGTTTTTTTAATTTTTTCTCAGCTTCTTTTAAAGTTTCTAAAGCAAAATTTGGGGAGGATAATTTTGAACTTAAATGAGCATAAGGATAAAGAACAATATTTTTTGTTTTAACTTTAGAAGCTATTGATTTAATCTCATTAACTAAATTATCAAGAATAATTTCCTGGTTTTTTTCATCATCTTTTTCTACTGCTGTAAACACAACAAGGCATTCATTTACTTTAATTTCTTTATTTTCTGCTTTTTCAGCCTCTTTGATTGCTATTTTTACTGGCTTAAACTTAAGGTAATCTGCATGTATAGTTAGTATCTTCATAAATCTAAATAATTAATAAAAAGTATATAAAAGTTCCTATAAACTGAGCTGTAAAGTTAGAGTCTGGAGTTTTGAACAAAAAAATTAATTTTTCTTAACTATCATCTTATTTTCTTTAATTTCAGCCCCTAATTCCTGTCCTTCTTTCCATTTTAGTTCTTCCACGATATTTGGAGGGATAACTAAAACCCACTTAATATATTCTATATCTCCGACTTTTCTAGAAAGTTGTTTTTGGAGTTTCATAATCTAAATTATGTCTTATTATATTTAAACCTTTAGGTACCAACTCCCAAGCGACTAATTAGGTACAGAAAGATATAAATAATAATAGGTACCTAATATATGTATGTAGATAAATATAAAATGCAAACATTGCAAGAGCCAGAATTTCAGAAAAGAAGGAACCAGAAAAACCAATAATCGTGGCAATATACAGAAGTACTTCTGCAAAGACTGTAGAAAGTTCTTTAATTATGACGATGGCTTTTATCGAATGAGAAACAAGCCGGAAATAATCACAATGTCAATTGATATGTATGTTTCTAACTTGTCAAGCAGAAAGATGATGAACCAGTTGAAAAGGCACTTTGATCACAAGATTAGCCATGTTTCTATTTTGCAAACTTCTCTTTAGATGCTAACCCAGTTGAAGCACAGGAATTTCTCAAGAAATCGATAGCCAAAGGGAAGCCAAAGTATATTCAGACTGATGCCGGAATGTTTTATCCAAGAGCATTCAGAAAAAGGTTTTACTCTAATAAATTTAGTGGTCTTACAGTAGAACATAGAATACAAAATTATAAGGAAACAAGAATCCACAATTACAGAATTGAAACTGTTTTTATGAAAATTAAAGACAGAGTTCTTGACTTCAGAGGATTAAAGGCCTTGTGGTCTGCACCTATCCTAATGAATGCTATAGTTATCCAACACAACTTTATAGAAAATCACTGCACAACTAATGTGGTTCCATGCGAAACTGCAGGAGTTAAATTGGGATTGGGAGAGAATAGATGATTAGATTTGATAAGGTTGAGCAGTACTCATACTATTTCCCCAATAAATAACGGGTCTGCAAACACTTAAAGTAAATTCGCTAATTTTTTGATATCTTTATTTGCCACATGAGTGTAAATTTGTGTTGTCTTCAAGTCTTTGTGTCCCAACAACTGTTGAATGTATCTGATATCTGCGCCAGATTC
>Ga0209541_10009197_pt1 | contig 16059 bp, 19 predicted proteins | sample RifCSPlowO2_01_FD_184027 | JGI IMG/M metagenome (GOLD analysis project Ga0209541, IMG submission 184027) | Groundwater microbial communities from Rifle, Colorado - Rifle CSP2_plank lowO2_0.1 (SPAdes) (version 2) | ecosystem: Environmental > Aquatic > Deep subsurface > Groundwater | place...
GAAACATTGATTTATTATATTTTAGCTGCGATTGTTTTTATATTGTTATTGTTATTGATTTATACAAAAAGAAAGATGTTTTTGCCATGAAAAGAGGAGAAATACATTATGATCAATTAGGATATTTGTTCTTAGCTATAGTTGGATTTCTAGTTATATCTACATTGATAGGGGTAAGCAAGCTAAAGGCAGAAGAAAAAACAAGCGATGAACTTTGCAGATTAAGCATTGCTGCAAGGGAAAAGACAGGAATAGAAGTAGATAAATATGGAGTAGAAGTTGTAGATGTTGAATTAGCTCCTTTGTTATGCAAAACAGAAGAAGCAGAAGACATTGGAAATGATCTCACCAAAGAAGAAGTTAAGAAATACGTTGCTGAAAATATAGCTAGATGTTGGTATAAGTATTATGAAGGAGCTGTTAAAGGTGTTAAAGGCTCTACATTCACTACAAAATGCCAGATATGCCAGCCGTTTAATGTTAAAAAATGGAAAGATTACAATGGTCCTATAACAAGTGAAGATTTAATTGTTTTTATGCATTCTAACATTTACAAAGTTGAAGAAGATACAGATAATTGCAAGTTATTTGGGGGGAAGTGCATGACATCAGCAGAATGTAATGAAAAGATAAATGAAAATGAATATTTCAAAAAAGATGATGATACTAAATGCAGCAAAGATGAAGAAAAGATTTGCTGCTATTCAGCTTATGACTGCCTGAATAAAGGGGGAGTCTGCTCTTCTGAAAAGCCAAATGAAAAATATCTGGAATATAACTGGAAATGCCCTAATGGAAAATGCTGGATAAAGGATGAGAACTATTATTCTTATCTGGAATATATACAAAGATATAATGGAGCAGGAGTTGTTTCTATCTTAATTCCTGACATTCATCCTGGAGAGGGTTATGCTATATCATTTGCAAGCCCAACTGATGAATGCGGAGAATTTTGTGAGACAGCATCTATTCCAGGAAGCGCAATGACTGTTATTGGTTTAGGAGGAACAGCACTAGGGATTTATACATTTAATCCAGCATTGATAGGAGGAAGCTTAAAATTGGCAGGAGTAGGCCTTATTTCATATGGGGTTGGCGTTGGAACTGCTCAATTAGAAACAGAAGTTTATAATATATTTAAACAAAGAAAAATTAATACAATCTATTTATCAACTTACAATGATGCTGTGCATAAAAATATTTGCGAGGTTTCATAATGGATAAAAAAAGCATGGATTTTTCAACTACACAACTGATTATGTTTTTGTTGATTATTATACTAATATTTTTTATGATTGTATGGTATACTGGGCTGAAAGATAGTATGATTGAAATAATAAACAATTTTTTTTAAATATGGACAAAAGAGGAATTGCATTTGAAACTATAATTAGTATGTCGGTGATTTTAGTAGTTTTTTTTATAATAGTTTATTTTTTTTTTTTAAGCCCAAGCGGACTAAATGCAGCTACAAAATTAGGAGAAAAGCTTGGGTTGAGCAGCCTGCCTTCAAAAACAGAGGAAAAATTAAAAGAAACAGAAAAGGTTCCTGATGAGTTAAGAAGCAGTTTTTATGATTTGGTTGAAGCTATAAAAAAAGGGAAGAATACAATAAAAAAAAAATGTTTGATTACATATAGCAATTTTCCTGATTCTGTCAGTGATTTTAATATAAATATAAAAGAGAGTGAAGGGACATTAAGCATTTCTGTGTATGATAAATTAGGAAGGGTTGATAGTCTTGAGGTAATTAATGGATTGAGGCCATGTTATTATTATAAATTTAATCTTGATTCTGCTGTGTATGATGATATAATGATTACCAATAAGAATAAGATAAATAATGAAGGTTATTATGATGTTACTGTTTTAGGAGAAAATTACAAATTATTGTATAAAGATGATTTTGATGTTTGTTTTATAACAGAATGCGACAGCAGCTGCCTACTAACGTTATTATTGGAGAATAAAATTGATTTTTGCTATTCGAGCTACAAAGAAATTTATACTGATATTTTTTATGATGATACCTATTATGGAAGCTTAAAAGACTGGGAATTGAATATAGGCAGTAAATTTTTTGGAGGAAAAGCATGGGAATACAAAGGAAATAATCAAAATGTTCCTAATGAATTTAAAGAATTTGGAGTTAGCGAAGAAAGATTTAGAAGCATATTTTCAAGAGCAATTAATAAAGAAGCAGATGGAGTTTGGTTTAATGGTTATTATGGAAAAATAGGAGATTGGTGCTATAAAAAAAAAAAGGGGATAGTGTGGGACAGTGAAGAATGGCTGTATAATGGAGCAGAAAATGTTAAAGAAAGAGATATAGATAAAGATAAAAAAAACAGGATATTTGGAACAATTGAAATAGAAGATTGTTGAGGTGAACTGATGTCAAAATTTTCAAACAATAAAAAAGGCATAGAACTTGCGATGAATGCAATTGTCATTACTGTAATTGTGCTGATTGTTGCTGTAATTGTACTTTTTATTTTTCAGCATTATTACGGAAAAGAGGCAGGGATTATTGGAGAGCAGATAGAGCAATTAGATGATTATGACAATGACGGCATAGCAAATCTATTTGATAAATGCCCTTGTAAAGGCAGTGCAGAAGATGAATGCTCAGGTGACAATCCTAACAATCCAGATAGAAGTTGTTTAACATGAATAATAAAAAAAGCATGGCATTTAATGAATTCCTGGGATTAGTTCTAGCACTAACTTTGTTATTTGTGTTTATTATTTATCCTGGAAGCAAATTGTATTCAGCTTATTCAAAACAGCAATACACTAATTCTTATAATAATTTAGTTGCAACAATTGAAAATATAGCAGATTCTGAATTAAATGAAGATAGCACTGATTTGATCATGGAAGATGATACAGCTATTGTTATTTTTAAAAAGAATGCTGATGAGATTAAGATAGATTATGCAGGAGCTTTTCCTTATTTTTTAAAAAGGATGAATGAATGCGAAAAAGAAAAAGCATGCATCTGCTTATGCAAAAAAACACAAGACCTTGAAAAAGGAGAAAAAAAATGCGAGGGAATCTGTAAAACATTAGACGGGGATTTTATTAATTGGTTAAATCCAAGACAACTAGGAATAGGCAATATAGGCGAACTTGAGAGATATAAGGATATTGCAAATATTGAAGAATTTAAAGCTGTTGAAGGGGGTTTTTTCTATTCAAGAAGAGATTTTCCAAAATCCCCGCAGGCAAAGATAATTTATATTGAAGAGTATAATGATTTTATCAGCATATGCTTTGACAAACCCTGCATAAATGATGAGCAAAAATCAGAATTAGAAAAATGAACAAAAAAAGCATGGTTTTCTGGATGTTTATTGAGATAATAATAGGGGTATTAGCTGCTTATCTTCTTACTTCTGTTGCTTTGAATTACGGGGAGCAGAATATATTCCTGAAAACAAAATTAGCAAGAGATATTGCAATTGAAGTAAACACATTATATGCTGTTCCTGGGAATATATATTTACAATATCCCCAGAACTTATCTGATTATAGGGTTGAATTTGATGAGAATGTCAATATTGTCAAGGTATATCAAAGTATAGATCCTATTCCTCCCAGCTATAATTATGTTGGAGAGCATATTGATTATTTAAAAGAATATAAAAAAGATTTTTTAGAGATTAATAAAGATAAAAATAAAATAAGTTTTAAAGAATAATGGAAAATCCCCCTGTATTAAGCAAAGTAGTTGCATACATTGTATTTGGATTTATTTTCACAGGTTTCTGTTTATTATTATCATACATAATAACATTAGAGGTTACAGATATAGCAGATATTCCAAAAGACTTGGAGATGGATATATTCATTCAGAGATTTTTGAATAATCCAGAATGTTTTGCTTATGAAGACAGAGAAATATCAAGAGTTTATCCAGGGGTGATTGATTTAGAGAAATTTAAGCAGGAGAATCTGGATAAATGCTATAAGATTGAAGGAATGCAGTATGTTCCTGGATTTAAATTAAAGATGGGGGATAAAGAAATTAAAAGTTCTAATTTTGAATTTTCCAAGCAAAAGATATCAAAAGATATCCTGATATTTAAGGATAATAATTTTGAAATGAAAAAAATGGAGATTGAAATTGATATTAAATAAAAAAGCCATAATAGAAGACTGGGTTCCATTATTTATTTCACTGATAGTAATGATAATTGTTATATTGTTGTTTATGGCTGTAAAAACAGAGGATAAGATAGAGCAAATCTATTCACAGGAAAAAGATGAAGTTGAGGCTTATCAAATTCTTAATAATTACCTAAGACTGCACTCTGACTTAATTTTTTTAAGATTAAATGATGTCAGCTATGAAAATGAATTAAAAGAGAAAACAAGGGATTATTTTAATGAAATTTTAAAAAAAAAATGGCGTTTGAAAATTAATAGTATATATAATTATGAGCCGGAGGAGATAGAAAGCTTGGTCAATTATGAATTCATTAAAACTGAACTTCCTTATTTCGACAAAAATGTAGAGGTTATATTTTATTATGGATAAAAAATCACAGATATTGCCTTATGTTGTAATGATTAGTTTTATAGCAACATTGGGTATTTTTTATCTGTTATCAATGAAAGAAACAGCAGTAGAAACAAGCTATATCGGAGAGATCCAGACAGTAACACTAAAAGCAATGCAGGAAGCAGAAAAAGAATTAACCTATATTGACAATGCTGCTAGGATATCTTCATACCAGTCTTTGTATGAACTGGCTGAAGAAGGAGGATTTAAAGAAAATTCTGAATGCGGAGAATATGGTTTTCAATCATGGAATAACAAAAAAATGGAATGCTTTCCAGATTACAGGGAAAATTTTAAAGCCTTATTCAATGAAAATTTGAATAATTTTATTGCAAGATACAGTCTATGGGATAATTATAATTTTGATATCAAACAAAATAATAAATTAAGGATAACTGGATTTGCAATTAATGACTTGGAAAAAGAATATTATCTTGAAGAGGAAAAGAGAAAAATAAGCATAAGCAGAAGTTATGTTCCAATTAAAATTGAAGAGATTAATGCTGAAAATTTAAAAAAAATTTATAATGAAAATCCGGATTTAATTGATTTTATCAAAAGCGAGTCAAACAAGCAGGGAATTGATCCATATATTGTGATGGGCGTTATAACAGCAGAGAGTTCATGGAATGAAATGGCTTTAAGATGCGAAGAAATCTATGAAAAAAAATGGAAGACATTGACTGATGATTTGAAATGCGGCAGTTATCTATGCAACACTAAGATAGATTCTCCGCAAGGAACATTCCATCAAATAAGCTGCAGTTATGGTTATATGCAGGTTATGTATCCAACTGCATGGCAGGAAGGCTTTAGAGGAGAAGCAGAAGAGCTTTATGGAAAAAACAGCATTATATATGGAATCAAGCACTTAAAAACAAATCTTGACAAATTTAAGGATATAAAAGATTCTTTGGCAGCATATAATGCAGGTTCTGGAAATGTAGAACAAAAAAAAAAAAAATGCGGAAATGAATTTGAGAAATATTACAGCTGCCTGCCTTTTCCTTATATAACCGGCCCTTATGTTAAGAAAGTATTGGTTTATTCTGAAATATTCAAAGAGGCAGGTAATAATGGATTGATAACAAGCTATGCTGTTAAAGAAGAAAATGAAAAGAAAAAAAAAGTAGGAACATATTCAATAAATCCCTCTTTCAAAATAAGCATTGATTACAATATTGAGGAATATCAAAATGCAATTAACGAGGCTAAAAATTTGATTAAAAATTGTGAAAATAAGGCTGATTTATTAAACTGTATTGACAAAAACAAAGGCAGGCTTATACAAGATTGTGAAACAGAAAAGGGAAGGATTGTCAATGATTTTGTTAATGTTTACAAAAGCTGTTCTGAATCAGCAGATGATGATTGTTATTGCGAGATGGATATTAATTATGAAGAAAAATATGAATTTGCAGTAGATTATGATGATGATAATTATTATATTGAAGAAAGGGAATTTAAAATAAATGATGTTGATTTCATTGCAGGATATAAAGTTGATAGGGATAAATTTGAATTGGTAAATAAAGATGGGAATAAAATCAGCGGAAATAAATTAATAATTTTAAAAAAAACAAAAGAAATAGGGAATGTTGAAGCAACTACACTATCTTTTGCGCAAGAAGATGAAAATAAAATTAAAACATTTTATAATAAAATTGATAAGCCTGATAAGTGCAGATTAAAATCGCAGAGGGCATTTAAATTCTGCTATAACACTACTAAGAGGATTCTAACAGAAGACGGAATGATAGAGCCAATAATTAAATTTGCTCTGATGTTTCCTGATACAAAAGCTCCTGAAGCATTAAATGTTGAAGCATTGAATTATCCAAATGATAAATATAAACTAATATTAAAATGGAATAAGGCTGAGGAAGATACTATGATATACAGGATTTATTATTCTGAGCATGATTTTAAAGATAAAAAGATTAGTGAATTGCAGGCACAAAAAGAATTAAGCATTGATGCAGAAGAGATAGGAGAGATAGAACTTGATAAGTGTAATTTTAATGGGATTGTTCCGTGCAAATTTGAAAAATATGACAATAAATTAGATAGTGATAAACTGTATTACATAAAGAAAACAGATGAATATACCTATGTCCTTGATTTTACAGATGAAGCAAAAGAATATTATTTTTTGGTTACTGCTGTTGATGATTCTTTCAATGAAATTTATGATATAGAAAATAAGAATTATAAAAAAAATACTCCAATGAATTTATTGCCTCCTATGGCTGTTGATAACCTAAAGGTATATCAGGAAGGAAATGATGTTAAGCTAATATGGGTCAATCCAGATAAATATAAAGATGGAACTGATATTGAAGATGAAGAATTAAAAGAATATACAATAAGGATTATAGAAAGCAAAAATCCGCTTAATATCCAGGATATTTCTGTTGAAGAAAAAGAAAAAACATTTCTTAACATGAATAAAAATGATTATATTTTCTTTGTTGCTGCTGTAAATCAAGATGGCATTGCAGGGGATTATGCATCATATCCATCATAGATTTTTAACAATATAAATATTTTTAAATTATTCAAAAATTGCCAATATGATGATACAGATTCCATTTAGTGATTTAATAAAAAAAATAAAAGAAAAAGGCAATATTTCTGAAGAAGAGATTAATGGCAAGATAAAGGAAAAAATGGACAAATTGTCTGGATTAATAAGCAAGGAAGGCGCTGCCCATATAATTGCCAATGAGCTTGGCATTAAAATTTTTGAAGAAGGAAGATTAAAGATAAGAGATATATTGATTGGAATGAGGGATGTTGAATTTGTAGGAAAGACAAAACAGATATTCGGTGTAAATGAGTTTGTAAGGCAGGATGGCAGCAAGGGAAAAGTAGCTTCTTTTATATTGGGAGATGAAACAGGAGAGGTAAGAGTGGCTGCCTGGGGAGAGCATGCTGATATGGTGAGAAAAATTCAGCAGGATTATATTATTAAGATAAAATCAGGATATGTAAGAGACAATAACGGAAGAAAAGAGGTTCATCTTGGAAACAGAAGCGAAATCATCATCAATCCAGAAGGTGAAAAAATTGAAGCAATTAAACAAGAGGAAGAGGGAGAAAGGAAGAATATTAAGGATTTACAGGAAAATGAGCAAAATATTTCCATATTAGGAACAATTGTCCAGATATTTGATCCAAGATTCTTTGAAATATGCCCTGAATGCGGAAAAAGAGCAAGGATGAAGGATGATAAATTCATATGTGAAGAGCATGATGCTGTCAAGCCAGATTTCAGCTATGTATTTAATGTTTTTTTAGATGATGGGACAGATAATATAAGAGTAACCTGCTTCAGAAATCAGATGGAAATGCTTACTGGAAAGACAAGAGATGAAATTCTGAAATACAGGACTTCTCCTGATAAATTTGAAAAGGTAAAAAATGACTTATTGGGAAATATTGTTAAGTTTATAGGAAGAGTCAATAAGAATGAAATGTTTGACAGGCTTGAATTTATTGCTAACAGAGTTTATACTGACTTGGATCCTGAGGAAGAAATCAAAAGACTGAATGAAGAAGTAGAAAAGATTAATAAGGAAAAGGTTGAATAGGTTTAATGTAGAGTAGGTTTAAAATAAAATCTCCAAAATTCTGTTTGACCTTTTAAAGCAGCCAAATTCGATTCACGTAATGGTAAATTTAATTTTCTTAATATAATTGCTTCAACTCTATGTGCCGGGTACTCCACCCCAAATTTATATATTCTATATGAATTGTATCCAGCTACCTTATCCCATATTTCACTTTCAGACAAAGCCGGATAACCATGATGTCTTATATATTGTTTCCAACTTAATTCATGATATATCTCATGGAATAATGCACCAATATCTACCTTGCCTCTGCCAAAATCTTGCAATTTTATTGATCTAGTTAAGGCATCATGATTGCCGTACTCTAAAAGTTCTCCTATAGGCATCATTGGGTGCATCTCTTTTACAATCGAAATTTTGCCTACAGCTTTTAATTCATAATATTTTTTAATAAGTCTGTCAAATCCTTTTAGTTTACTCATAAAATTTTTTTCAATAGTTTTTAGTGTTGCAATATTTCCGACTCCTGGTGGTGAACTAAGTGTATTTTCTAAGGATTCTCTACCGGTTCTTCCAAAAAATGAACCAAATATTCCAGCAACTATTGGAGATTTTTCTTGCATCCAATCCATCATTTTATCATAATACATTTCTGATTCTCTAAAATCCATTTTTATTTGTTGATTCCCATTTGGATCAACATACTTCATCGGATTATTCTTAGTATAAACATAAAGATTCAAGCTCTGAGAATCAAGTAAATTTCCTTTAACAGTATCTGCTGTTATAAATCTTCCAATTGATGAATCATAATATCTAGCGCCATAATAAAGCAGAGCAGTATCTTTATCCAGTTCTTTGGAATTATACTTTATTTTGGAATCAGCTTCTGTAATCTCATCTCCAAAAGGCATGTAATCAATCATTTCTATAACTTTTCCAACAGCATCTGTAACAACAGCAGGGCTTCCAAGATGATCGTTATGGAAATAAAACAAATTTCCATCTTCTTGCTTTGCAATTCTCTGGCTATTTGCATAAATGTAGATAGTTGAGATTGCTTCTTCTGCAATTTCTTTTGAAGGAATAATAATATTGTTTATCTTTAATACCCCATAATCTAAAGCAAGAGAAAAAGGAGTAATTAAAACAATTAAAACTAGTAAAAATACACCTATTTTTCTCATTTGGTATAGTCTATTTTAAAATATGTATATTTAAATTATTTTATTTAACAAATTATATAAATAATTAAAATATAAGTTAGATAATGCTCTTCAAAACTCATTTAGCATTTGGGTTTCTGCTTGGATTGTTTGCTATTGAATTTTTGAATCCAACTAACCAGTTATTGTTTATTACAATTATATTATTAAGTTCTATATTTCCAGACATTGATCATCCTAATTCTAAGATAGGCAATAAAGCAAGGATATTTTCATTTTTATTTGAGCACAGGGGATTTTTTCATAGCCTTATTTTTTTAGTTTTGGTTAATATTCCTTTATTTTTATTTTTAAAACAGTATTTAATCTATATTTATGCATTTAATATTGGATTTATCTCACATCTGATTATAGATATAATCAATCATATGGGAATAATGCCGTTTCATCCTTTAAGCAGGTTCAGGATTAAAGGATTTGTTAAAACAGGCAGATTATTTGAGACATTGTTGTTTATTGTTTTGATTATTATAGATATTTATAAATTAATAAAGGTGTAGCACTGGCCATTCAAATTCTTAAAATTTCTATGATATAAAGCCTATAAACCCAAAATCCATGTTTTTGTCCACTGGCCATAGCCGCACAGGATATATAAAGGAGTTTCTCCATATATTGATTATAATCATTCAGCAGAATGGTTAACCTCGCTTCCTGGAATCAATTAGTTTTGGTTCATAATCAAGGGAAGTTTGAAATAAAATCCGACAAGGAATGGGGTAATAAAAATGGAAAAGAATATAACAGGCAATCAGCCTGAAATGAAATTCAGCACTGGAGCTATCAGTGCAACTGTATGGAGAAATGCAGGAATAAAAAAAAGCGGAGAGCAGACTGAGTTTAACACAATAAGCCTGCAAAGGAGATATACAGACAAGAAAGGGGAATGGCAATCAACTTCTTCTTTAAGGGTTAATGATCTGCCAAGAGCAGCATTAGTTTTAAATAAGGCGTATGAATATCTTGTTATGAAACAGGATGTGGAGATTGCTATCTAAATTTTTTTTTTTTTTTTATAATAAAAAAAAAAAACCAAAAGGTGATAATCAATGAAAAAAAATATTCAAAAAGAGGAAAATGAAAATATTCAAAAAGAAGAAGAGGATGTTCAAAAAGAAGATAAGAAAGAAATCCTTCTGATAGATCTTCCTGGAGTTGGAGCAGCAACAGCTCAAAAATTAAAAGATGCTGGCTATTCAAATTTGATGTCAATAGCAGTAGCTTCTCCTGGAGAATTGATTGATGCAGCTGGTATAACAGAAGTTATAGCAAGAAAAATGATTAACAGCGCCAGAAATTCCTTAGAGATGGGTTTTGAGTCTGGCGATGATTTATTAAAAAGAAGAAGCCATGTAATAAAAATAAACATGGGCGCCAATGCTTTGAATAAAATACTTGGAGGAGGAATAGAAACAGGAGCTATAACTGAAACATATGGGGCTTATGGCAGCAGTAAAACACAATTAGCGCATCAGTTGTCTGTATCTGTGCAATTACCAAAAGAAAAAGGAGGCGCAGAAGGAGTGGCTGTTTTTATAGATACTGAAAATACATTCAGGCCTGAAAGAATTGTTCAAATAGCTGAGAGTAATGGATTAAACCCAGGAGAAGCATTAAAAAACATAAAAGTAGCAAGAGCATATAACAGCGATCATCAGATGTTATTGGCTGAGAAAGTTGAAGATCTGATTAAACAGGGATTAAATGTTAAACTAGTTGTTGTTGATTCTTTAACAGCTCATTTCAGGGCAGAGTTTATAGGCAGGGGAACATTGGCTGAGAGGCAGCAGAAATTGAATAAGCATATGCATTTATTAAACAAATTAGCTGATTTGTATAATCTAGCTGTATATGTAACAAACCAGGTAATGGCAAAGCCAGATATGTTTTTTGGTGACCCAACAGAAGCTATTGGAGGGCATATTGTAGCTCATAACTCAGCATTCAGGATTTATTTAAGGAGGGGAAAAAAAGGAACTAGAGTTGCTAAATTGGTTGATAGTCCAAATTTGCCTGAAGAGGAATGTGCTTTTATGGTTACAGAAGGGGGAGTTAAAGACATCTAATTTTTTTTTTATTTTTATTTTTAATTTTTTAATTTTTTAAATCACTCAAATGACAATAAACTATTAAATTATCGTACTATAATCAATACCATATTCTTTACTGATAACAACTGCTTCATAATTTCTAATATTTTCTTTGAATTTATTTTTTTTTTTTTCCAATAACTTTATAAACATTCATTATTTCTAATTTCATTACAAATTAGTTAGGGTGAAACAAATTATGGACAGAAGACCAAGATTTACTCCGCCTGTTATAGAAGGCGATGAATTAGATGTAAAAATAGAAGCAGTTGGTGAAAAAGGAGATGGAATTGCCAGGAAAGATGGCTTTGTATTATTTGTTCCCGGTGTAAAGGAAGGGGATGAAGTACATATAAAAGTAACAAGAGTACTAAGAAAAGTAGGATTTGCAGAAGTTGTAGGAAAAAGTGAAAAGAAAGAAGAAGAATCACCAGAACCAAAAGAAGAACCAACTGAAACAGAAGAAACAGAAGAAGAAATGGAAGATAGTGAAGATTTTGGTGAAGAATAGATTTCTTTTTTTTTTTTTTTTTTTTTTTTGTTTTAATAAAATTTATTAATAATTCTAAAATTATTTAATTTATGAGATGTTTTATAGCAATTGAGCTGGATAATGATTATTTTAGGGAATTGCAGAATAATATTAAGGAGCATATTAAAGGAACATTTCCAAAAACATTCCATCTTACATTAAAATTTCTTGGAGAAGTAGAAGATGATGCAGTAAATAATATTAAAGAAACATTAAGTAATATAAAATTTGAATCTTTTAAGATTTCTTTGTCAAAAATAGGAAGGTTCCCAAATGAGAATTATATAAGAGTTATATGGATTGGATTAGAGCCAAAAGAAAAGATTATAGAATTGCAAAAGAAGATAGATAATGAATTATTAAGATTAGGCTTTAAAAAAGAAAAAGAATTTGAACCGCATTTAACATTAGCAAGGGTAAAATTCATTAAAGATAAGATTAAATTTAATGAATTTATTAAAAATATTAAAGTTGAAAAATTAGAGTTTGATTTTGATAATTTTAAATTGATTAAATCAACTTTAACAAGAAATGGAGCTGTTTATGAAGAGATAGAAAAATATAGTTAATTAATTTTCCTAACAATACCTTTATCCCCATCTAATTCAACTATGTCTCCATCTTTTAAAATACTTGTAGCTATTTTTGTTCCTACAATACAAGGAATTTTAAATTCTCTTGCTAAAATAGCAGCGTGAGATAAAATATTTCCTTCATTAGCTACTATGCCTTTGCATTTTGCCAGAATATGATTAAATTGTGGCCTTGTCATTCCAGTAACAATTATATTTCCCTCTTTAGCCTCATATAATCTAGTTGGATCTTTAATAACCTGAACTTTACCGATTGCTTTTCCCCGAGATACACAAATGCCTTTTAATTCTTTTAAATCAGCTTCAACCTTGTTTAATTCAATAATGTAAGATTCTATTTCTTCTAATTCATTTCCATAAAGATTAACATTTTCGTAATCATTAAAGAAAAATAAACCTACTTCTCTAAACTCCCCTTTGCTTTGTTTATAGGTCAAATGATCTATTCCCAAATCGCAAAGATATTTTTCAACATCTGGAACAACTCTTTCGTTATAAGCATAAATATCCTGAAAAGATTTTATTGTTTCTTTTAATCCAGGATAATGTTCTAAAAGATAATCTCCTCCCCAATAAACAGCCTGATGATAAGCAAAAAAAAACCTGTAATTATTAACAAATTCTTCTTTTCTTTCTGAAAAATTTCTTGAAGAATTATTGTTTTGGATAAACTCATTAAACCAATCAGTTAATTCTCTTAATTTATTTACAACATAAGAAGCAAATTCTTTATTTCTTAATTTTTCACCAATATTTTTTCTAAAATTTTGATGATCATTTTCAGAACGATAAAAAGTCATAAAATTTCCTTTTCTGACAACCCATAAAATAGATGGAAATTCAATTCCAAATAATTCTTTAAATGATTTAATATAGGTTTCACCAAAAATTGAGGATGTAAATACGCTTAAATCCCTGCTAGCCTGCTTACGATAATCTTTGGGCAATATTTTCTTGATTTGTTCAACATTCATCTTCAATATTTAAAACCCCCTTCAACTTTTTAATAATTTCTATTTCATTTAAATTTCCTTGCCTTAAAAGCTCATCACTTTTTTTCCAGAACTCTAATGTTAATTCCAGTCCTGCAAGCTGACCATTGCCCATTTCCCTATCGATTTCCCTGGCAGTGTCTGTGTAAAATCCTTTTTGAGCTAATTTTTCAAAATATGGCAAGAACCTCTTTGTCATTCCTGTTAAATCTAATCCAAATTCTTTTCCAACAGCCTCGCATTGTCTCAAGCCATGACTTCCTGATTTGTTGAGAGTGTCTCCATCATATAAATATCTGGAAGTGTCAGAAATATGCTCCAAACCATTATGTTCTTCTACTGCAACTGCAATCTCTTCTATATCTATTGGATTAAATCCAATTCCAGGAAGATATTCCCTGACATTCTTGCCTCCGTTAACAGAATGATCTTTATATGGTCCGCGAGACACGCCAGTATCATGCATTAATCCAGCAGCAATCGATAAAGATATATCCCTGTGCCCTTCAGCTTCCCCAATTATAATTATTTTTTCTGTGTCCCATAAAGCATGAGGATAATTATGGACTTCTAATCCTGCTCGATCATAAAGAGTTTTAGCTAGTTCATTAACTACTGCTAAACGAGGTTCTTTTAAGTAAAGTTCAAGCTTATTTGCCATATTTATCATTAAAATATAGTCTTGTTCCTGTTTATAAACCTTTTGTTTTGTAACTACTAATAAGTTATTAATACTTATAATAAAAACCTTTAAAAACTAATTAATAAATCCTTTTCCTATTGCCCAGCATATAATTGTTTATATGCGCAACTGCGGGCGATAATAGGCAGTATAGTTCTATACTGTTAATACAATGTCAGAACAACTATTAGTAGCAAAAGATATTTACCTGAAATCAGGTATACATATTGGAACGAAGTTTAAGACAAAGTACATGGAGCAATTTATTTACAACACAAGGCCAGACGGATTAAGTGTTTTAAACTTGCAGAAGATAGATGAAAGAATAAGAATAATGTCTAATCTTATTGCGCAATACTCTCCAGAAGATATTTTAATTGTATCAAGGAGGGAAAATGGCTGGAAGGCTGTAAAAGAATTTGGAAAGGCAACTGGAATAAGAGTAATAGCAGGAAGATATCCTCCTGGAACCTTAACAAATCCGCAGCTAGACAATTATACAGAAACAAAACTGATTGTAGTTACTGACTCATGGCCAGACAAGAATGCTATAAGCGATGCATTAAAGATTGGAATACCGGTTATCGCATTGTGTGACACGAATAATAATTCTAATAATATTGATCTTGTTGTTCCTTGCAATAATAAAGGAAAAAAAAGCCTGGGATTATTGTTCTATATAGTTGCAAGGGAGTATCTCAAGAAAAGAGGGGCAATAAAAGAAGATTCTGAATTTAAAGGGAATATTGATGAGTTTATGGAGGAGTAAACTTTTCAATACCATTCTCAATAATCTTAAAAAAAAAAGATTTATCTTCTTCAATTGATCTGTGTTTCTTAACTATGCACTGCCTAACTCCTTTGCCAAACTTCTTCAATTCAATGAGGCATTTGCTTCCGTACTTCAACAGATCCCCCCCAACCATTTTGATATGATTATCCTGAAAATCTGTATAAACCTGGTTTGTTATCAGTATGGGTATATCTTTTTTTCTTGCAACTTCATTTAGATAGCTTAATTGTAATCCAAGCTCCTTGTTGACATCATAAACATCATTTGTTTTTCCTAATTCAAGCCTGTAAAGCATGGATATCGAATCTATAATTATCAGCCCTATATTTTCTTTAGTTAAATCCCTTAGTTTATCAAAACACTTTTTTTGTTCATCAAAAGAAATAGGCTTTAAAAAAATAGTTTTATCCAAGATTTTTTCATAATCCTTGGTTAATTGCTTTAGTCTCTCAACTGAAAATGAAGAGTCGGTATCCACATAAATTATTTTTTTATTATCAAAAACAGATCTGATAGATGTCAGTAAGCAGATATTTGTCTTTCCTGAACCAGCAGGACCGTATATAGTTGTTATGATGCCTGTTTCGAACCCCCCATCTAATAGATTATCTATTAAAACGGAACCGCTCGATATTTTCATAATTGTAATATTTCTAAAGGTTTTTAAATATATTACTATATTGCTCTATATATGAAGAAAGAAATAATAGTTTTAATAGTGATATTCTTTATTGCATTAGGCTCCAGGCTATTTATAGCATTTCAGGATAGTGAGTTCAGCGATGATGAATCATATTTTGCATTGAGGCAGATTGAAAATATAAAAGATACAGGAAAGCTGATAGATTATGATGAATTAAGTTATGGGGGAAAAAAGCAGATTGACTCTCCTTTTTTTTATTATTTCTTAACATTCTTTAGTTTTTTCATGCCTTTAAAATTAGTTGGAAAAATAATTCCAAATGTTCTTGCAAGCTTATTGGTTTTTTTTTTTTTTTTTATTACAAGA
>Ga0209541_10009198_pt1 | contig 16053 bp, 15 predicted proteins | sample RifCSPlowO2_01_FD_184027 | JGI IMG/M metagenome (GOLD analysis project Ga0209541, IMG submission 184027) | Groundwater microbial communities from Rifle, Colorado - Rifle CSP2_plank lowO2_0.1 (SPAdes) (version 2) | ecosystem: Environmental > Aquatic > Deep subsurface > Groundwater | place...
GAACGCCGTTGGTAACTTCAGCCTCGCCTCGTAAAATCGGGGCAATCATTGCTTGATAATCATTAGGGTCATATTCCAAATCCGCGTCTTGCGGAATCAATAAATCTCCGGTAGCGGCCTTAAATCCGGTTTTCATTGCTCCGCCCTTGCCAAGATTTTTTTCATGAAAAATATAATGGATGCCGGGAATTTGCTTTAGGATTTCCCTGGTACCATCCCCAGAACCGTCATCAACAACAATAATCTCTTTTTCCACCGAACCTAAATTTACCGCCTTAACTCGGCGGATAAGCTCCTCAATGGTGTTTTTTTCATTATAAGCGGGAATAATAACGGAAAGCTTTAGCATGGGTTAGGGTAATTTTTCTACCGCGGTTCCAAAACCGGCAGCAATAACATTAGCGCGTAAAAGGGAATCAAAAGTTCCGGCATCCGTCCACTCGGAATTCAAAATATGACAAGACATTTGCTTCCTTTTAATGTAATAGTTGTTAACATCAGTAATTTCCAACTCTCCTCTTTGGGATGGCTTAATTTTTCGGATAACATCAAATACCTGGCTATCATAAAGATACATACCCGTGACCGCTAAATCGGATTTCGGCTTAGCTGGCTTTTCTTCTATTTTAACAACTTTATTTTTGTGAATTTGCGCTACGCCAAAGCGATTGGCATCTGATACGGATTTCAAAAAAATTTTTGCTCCCTCTTTCTGTCTTTGAAATTTCTGGACGCCCTTTTTAATCTCTTTGGAATCCGTAAAAATATTATCTCCTAAAATAACGGCGATTTTGCCGTCATCGGCGAAGTCCTCGGCAATTGCCAGGGCATGGGCAATGCCACCGGCATTTTCCTGCACCTCATAAGACAAATTCACTCCGAATTTTTTCCCAGAACCAAGCAAATTAACAAAATGTCCGGCATGCCCCCGGCCGGAAACAATCAAAATATTTTTGATGCCGCATTGAATCAAAGTTTCCAGCGGCCAATAAATCATCGGTTTTTTATAAACCGGCAAAAGATGCTTGTTAGTTACCAACGTAAGCGGGTGGAGACGGGTGCCATTGCCGCCGGCTAAAATCACTCCTTTCATAAATTACAATTTGATGTGCCTGTTAATTTTGCTGTTCCTTTTTAAAACATTAGAAATCCAGCCGAAGTTTTCTTGATACCAATTTATGGTATTCCGAAGTTGTTCTTCCAAAGAATGTTTCGGCTTCCAACCTAAACGCCTTAATTTCAATGAATTCACCGAGTAACGCCGGTCATGGGCCGGCCGGTTTTTAACAAAAGTTATTAAATTCCTTGGTTTATTCAATATCTTTAATATTTTATTGGCGATTTCCAAATTAGAATATTCTTCGTCGCGGGAAATAGCATAAACTTCTCCTGTCTTAGCTTTTTGAAGCAAACTTAATACGGCAGTGGTATGGTCATCCACATAAATCCAATCCCGGACATTTTTGCCATCGCCATAAAGCGGCAAGGGCTTGTTCCGCATTGCCCGCAAAGTAAAAAAAGGAATCAGCTTTTCTGGAAATTGCCTGGGGCCAAAATTATTCACCGAATGGGAAACAATTATCGGCAATCCATAAGTCCTGACATAGGAACGCGCCAAAAGATCGCCGGCCGCCTTAGAGGCGGCATAAGGAGAATTCGGCTTAAATGGAGATTCTTCATTAAATTTAATTCTGGAGTCAAGTGATAAATCTCCCCAGACCTCATCGGTGGAGATATGGACCATTTTTAAAATATTCGGCGATTGGCGCAAGGCTTCTAATAAAGAATGCACGCCCGAAATGTTAGTTCTAACAAAATCTGACGCGCCGCCATGGATTGAACGGTCTACGTGAGTTTCCGCCGCAAAATTAACCGCTAAATCCGCGGATTTCATCAGTTTGGCAACCAAAGCGGTATCATTAATATCCCCCCTCACAAAACGATAATTTTTAAGAGGAATCCCCTTAAGATTTTCTTTGTTGCCGGCATAAGTTAAAAGGTCTAAATTAATAATTTTAGTTTTCTGGAAATTATCAAGAAGGTAACGGATAAAATTAGAACCCATAAAACCACAGCCGCCGCAGACCAAAATTGTCTTACCGGTTAAAAATTTATTCATAAATTCTGTATTCTTTCTATAATTCTGCCTAAATTTCTTGCTACATCAAATCCGGTATTTAAAATCAAAATCAACGCAAGATAAAAGGCCGGTTTCCAGCTAAGCCGGCTGGCTAAAAATTCACTCAAACCATAACCGGCAAAAACCGCGAAAAACGGGTAAGCCAGCATCCGATATCTTGTTTCTATAATAATTCCGACCACTGCCAGCGGCATCATTACCAGCATCGCCAAAAAAAGTTTGGCTAAGGTTTTTTCCCGGCCATTCATATAAGAAATCTGTCTCGCTTCGCGGGATTCCGCGAAGAGGGACCAAATGCCCCAAAATCCCAAAACAAAAAGCAAAACCGAATAAACCGCCGATGAAGCTAAAGTAACGGCCTTGCTCCAGCCAAAAAGATGGAACCAAAAACCGGTTGGCCGCGCAAAGCTGAAATAAATAGAAATTCTATAAATAGTCAATTTTAAAAATTCCAAGGGATTCGCCAAGATAAATTTTACGGCATCGCGAGTGGCTTCTTTATTAACCTGAACCCCGCTTAATTCCGGCGGATAACGGTCTAAAACCGAAAAATCCCCTTGTTCGCCGCTGGCTCCCGGATGATTTCCGGTAAGCAAATTAAATCCGGCGGCGGCATTGGTTGGCAAAAATACTCCGTAAATCTGATAATTTCTTACGGTCCATGGCAAAAATAATGCGGCAATCGCAATGCTCATCAACAAAAAATGCTTCCAATTTCTAAGTGCAAAAAAATAAATAGCTATCGGGAAAAGTAAAAATGCCGTAGGCGTCCGCACTAAAATCGCTGCCCCAAGCGATAGCCCTAATAGAAAAACCGAAGGTAAAGATTTTTCTACGGCATTATAATATCGGCAAAACAAATAACTAGTTAAAGCAATAAAAAAGACTCCCAAAGTTTCCGTCATTAACATCCCCTGCATAGTAATCAAATCCGGAGAAAAACCGATTAAAACCGCGGCAGTGAGCCCGATAAGAAAATTCCATCGCGTTCCAAAAACCTCCTTTGTAATTAAAAAAATCAACAACGCGGATAACGCGCTTATTAGACCTTGAATAATCCAAACCGCTTCATAGTGATGGCCAAAAATATAATAAATAGCCGCCAAAAAAATCTCATATCCGGGACCAACGCGGATAATAGAATTATCCTTCTCCGGCGGAACGCCTAATGCTTCCAAATAGCCATTCCCTTGAACAAGATTCCGGGCAATATTATCGTAAGCCCCGGCATCTACCGCCGGAGAAATCTGGAAATAAAAAGAATAAGATAAAGAAATAAAAATAGTTGCTGCTAAAAATATTATCAGCCAAATCTTTTGATTTCTATTTAAAAATAGAAACATAAATTATATTTATGTAGAATGGTTCTCGGATGCATGGTTAATTTTAATTTCAGGAAAACCCTGTTTGCTCTCTTTGGTAATTAAATTCTTGACTTCAATTCGTTCTCGATTAATACCTCTAATTTTTAAAGCCCTTCTTCCAACTTCTTCCAGTCCCAATGCATTTTCCTTTTCCTGACGGATATCCGCCTCCAAATCCCAAATCCTCCCATTAATTTCATATAATTTTTCTATCCATTTAGGATTGATGACCATGCCTCTTTTTTTAAATTCTTCTAAAGCATGTTTGTATACTTCAAATTCTTTATCAATAATTAATTGGGGTTCTTTATTATTTGACGGCAATCTTTCTAATTTCAATTTTAAAATACTTAAGCGATCAATTATTTCTGCCAATGGCATTTCCATAAATATATATTTACTAATAATAATTCAATATAATATAAAACCCAATCTTAACCAAATTGGTTTAAATAAAAACTTTTTTAATTTAAACCCAAAATCTTTTTATATAATAAAAAATTTCCTTCTGCATAACTTTCCCAGCTAAAAATTTTCGCCCGTATCAAGCCCTTTTCTATCATTTTTTTCCTTAAATTAATATCGGCCAATACTTTGACCATCGCTTCCTTTATGTCGTCAACTTTATAAGGATCTATCAATAATGCCGCGCCGCCGGCAATCTCTGGTAAAGAAGTCAAATTAGAAGTAATTACCGGCGTACCGCAGCCCATTGCTTCCGCCACCGGCAAACCAAAACCTTCATTTAAAGAAGGGAAAACCAAGGCGGTCGCCCCGCAATAAAAAGCCGGCGAATCTTCCAATGGCACGTAATTAATAAACAAAATATCGTCTGAATATTTAGAACCGCGCGCTGTTGCCCTAACTTCATCGCCCCCATAGGAGCCTTTGCCGATAAGAATTAATTTTTCTTCAATCGGTTGGGAATCGCGCAGCCTGATATAAGCCTCAACTAATCGTTTAACATTTTTATGGGTTTGCATCCCCCCTAAATAAAGAAAGTATTTTCCAAAATTAATATTGTATTTTTTAAGCGTTTGGCGCACAACTTGTTCCGGCAGTGGCTTATAAATCGGGTCAATGCCGTTATAAATCGTGAAAACTTTTTCCGGCAAAAGGCGGAAGTCATAAATTGCCTCTTTATTGCCGTATTCGGAAACCGCAATGGAGGCGTCAATATATTTGTTAAAATGGCGCATAAAAAAATTAAAAAAGAAATTCGGAATCGTAAAAATGTGGGGTGCCCGTTCGCCCGTTCCTCCATGAACGGTCACTACCGTCTTTTTTGCCGGCAGCCACCAGAAAAAAGGATAAGGCCGCGGCATAAGCCAATGAACAATATCAAATTTTTCTTTAGTAGTCAGGCAAAACCAAATAAAAGAAAAAAAATGGGATGCCCAAGGAAGACGCAATAAAGGTATTAAAATTTCATGCGCTTTTTCATAAAGCGGGTCGTCCGGCATTTTTTTATAATGGATTAGGTAGATATCCAATTCCGGATACTTAAGCAAATTTTCCGCTAATCGCCGCGCAAAAACCGAGCGTTCCGGCCGCCGATCCATCACATCAGATATAATGGCGATTTTAATTTTTTGATTAATTTTCATGTCGCGGTTTTTTAAATACTAAAAGCATATTTTTACCGCCTTTGGGGTAAAAAAATCCCAAAACTTTATTCAAAAGGGCAATGAAAGGATTTTTATAATGTTCAACAAATACCCAATATAAATGATTGTAAGTTTCAAAAAATACTAACTCAAAATTTAAATATTGGTTAATGTCTTCAATGGTAAATCCCCTGATATTATAATATTCAACTATATTATCAATTTTCAATCTGCTAAGCCTTTGATTAATCAAACCTTCCGCCAAAAGACTGTTATTTATTTTAGCAGTTAACTCATCTTCCTGATTTCCCTGCTTCAAAATTGTTTTATCCTGCTTTAAAAATCCCCTTTTTCTTAAAATATCAAAAATGGATTTTGGATGATACAGCACATACAAAATTCTATACAGCGTCCAAATAATCCGATTTCTATAAAAAAGCGCGTTGGCTTCATGGCCAATAATCAAATATCCGCCTTCTTTTAAAACGCGGCTAACTTCATTTAAAAAAATTTCTGTATTTGGAATATGATGCAGCACTGAATTCATAGTTATCACATCCGCGGAATGATTCTCTAGCGGAAGATATATGCCATTGTAAAGTTTGTACGACAAATTACAATCAAATTTCTTTTGTTCCAATTTCGCCTTGCATTGGTTTAGTATTGATTGGGATATATCGGCGCAAATCATCTCATCGCCACGCTTTAAATAAGGGCAAATAACACTGGGGACAAAGCCTGTTCCGCAGCCTACATCCAAAACCGTTCTTTTCTTTTCTGATTTTTTAAAAAATAATTCCGCGATCTTTTTCCACCGCGGGACTTCCAATACAATAATTTCATCATGGGAATGGTCATAGGATTCGCCGCCTAAATTATAAAAAAGCTCATTGGCCTTGCGAACCAATTCATCCGAATATTGAATCATATCATTAATTCCATAAATTGATTTGTAATATTAGGAATATCATAGCGCTTAACCCAATTTATTAAAAGTTGTTTTATTTTCTCCGATTCTTCCGGTTTCTTAGAAATAATTTCCGCTATTTTTAAGGAAAATTTTTCCGTATCGCCGGCTTTGACCAAATAATTACGCATTAAAGGGGGAATAATGTCGCGGACCGCGCCAACATCACTGGCGACAAACGGGGTGCCGGTAGCCATTGATTCCAAAAGAACATGAGGAAATCCTTCTTCATCTGACGGCATAATAAAAACATCCGCAATGGCAAAATATCGCAACACTTCATTTTGCGGAATCCAACCCAAAAATCTAACATTTGACAATTGACATTTAACAATTGACTCTTGCAACGCTTCACGCTCCGGTCCGTCGCCGATAATAATCAAAACAACATTTTTGTCCTTAAGCCCGTTTAAAATTTCCGGCAAATAATGGGCCCCTTTCCGCCGCGACAACCGATGCGCAAAAAGAATTACCTTTTGATCCGGCTCAATCTGAAGTTGATTTTTCAATTCATTAATTTTGATTTTTGATTTTTGATTTTTGATTTTCTCCAAATTAATCCAATTAGGCATTATTTTTATTTTTTCAATCGGAATACCGTAATGTTCAGAATATTCTTTAGCCAATGACTCCGCGCCGGTTACGAGAAAATTTATTAATTTATAAACAGTTCTTTCAAAACTTTCCCTGAAAATATTTCTTTTATATTTCCAGGGTTCGCCGCAATTCCAATAAAATGCCCGCCCGCCGAAAATCTTTACTGTTAAAGATGCCAGAAAAGCCCCAAAAAAAGAGTAGTGAACATAAAAATCTTTATATCCGCAAAAACGCGCGTATAATAGATTACCTAGCATCCTAAAAAATCTTATCGGCCAAAAATCGTAAAAAGGGGTCTGTATTTTCTCCACAATCAGGTAAATATTAAAATTTTTGTTAAGCTCATTTAAAAAATCGCCCAGATAGGCAAAATGGGTGTGGTCATTTTTTTTAAATTCCGGCAATAAATAACATAATTTAATCTTATTAGAAAAATCTTTTTCCATAGTAAAATATTTTTCCCGCTGTCAAAATTTTTTTAATTTTTGAAACGCAAAAAGAAAACTACTTTTAAAGATTCAACAATGTCTTCAAAAGAGCTTTTGGAACTGCCGCTCTCTCTTTCTAAAAAAGCGATGGGTACTTCTTTGGCTTTCGCTCCCAGCCGGATCATCTCATATAAAAGATGGACTTTATAAGCATGCCGTTTGGATAGAATCTTGTTTTCATCCAGCGGCAATTTGTCAAAAAATCCTTTTACGCGCGATAATTTAAACCCTGAGGTATTATCGTTGGTCGGAAGAGATAAAGCCCATTTAATGAATAAACTCCCGAATTTGCTAAGCAGTTTCCTATGCAATCCCCAGGCCTCAGGGATTTTCCCTCCGGCGACATAGCGGGAGCCGATCACATAATCAAAGCCTTTATCAAATTCCGCGACTAAGCGTTTGATATCTTTAGGGTCATGCTGGAAATCTCCGTCAAATTCAACAAAAGCACCGGCATTTAGATTTTTAACGGCATAATTTATGCCAGTAATGTAAGCCATGCCCAATCCCCGCTTTTCTTTTTCCACTATTAAATCTATATTTTTATAAATTCCTTTTTTTTGATTTGCCGCTTCAGCCGTGCCATCCGGAGAATTTCCGTCAACGATTAAAATCCGCAATTCATGATTAGGAATCATGGCAAATTCTTCCTCTAAAGCATCAATTAGCTTGGTTATCGTTTCTCGCTCATTATAAGTTGGGACAATAACAACAATCTTCATAATTAATAAATTTTATAAATTGCCATTGGCGGACCGAATGTCTTTAATTTAAACAACCCAATCGGGTTTTCGGTTAATTGACCGATATGAGGCGCATAGTTTTCCTGGAATTCTCCAAAGGATTCCGATAATGCCCCGCGGGAGGCAATATTTTGAATATGATTAAAATGAACCGGACTTTTTTCAAAATCCGTAAGGCTGGTTAAAAGATATTGATACTGGTTTTCTTGGGAATAATTTTCTAAATTGGCATAAAATTCTTCATTTTCAATAGTATATAAATTTAAAGCATGGAAACTTGGTTTCTTGAAAAGATTTTCTTCTGCTAAATCCACCTTTCTTAATGAAGCGGGATCAATGGTTCTTTGTTCTTTAATTGCTTCCGGAGTAGCTGGCAAACGAGTTAACCGTGCATAGACCAAAATTTTAGAGCTGGAAGGAATATTAGATTTAACCCACTCTATTAAATGATTGCGCGAATCATTCTTGTACAACAAATAGCTTAGTCGCAAAGAAAAAACTGCCGGCATAGTCAAAATTAGAATCAAAAGAATGGTAAAAATACGGCTATTAACTCTTTTATAAACTTCTCCTACCCCATAAGCAGCCATTATCGCCAATATCGGAAAAAGCGGCAAAGCAAACCGATGCTCATAGCGGAAAAATAAATAAAAAACCGCGCTATAAGTGTATAGAAAAAGAGCAACCGGCCAAAAAAGATTTCTCATATAAAAACCAGAAAATAACAATCCCAAAACAGCCAAAAATGCCAAAATCGGTTCAGATAAAGCGACTGGCTTTAAAAATAAAAATGGGCTGGCAATAACTCCTAAAATTGATTTAGTTTCTCCTAAGGTAAGATCAGCGCGAAATCCAAAACTCTGTGGATACAGAACCCCAGGCAAAATCGCAAGAAGAATAAAAATAATCAAGCTGGCGTAAAAATATTTTTCTTTCCTAAGATCCAGCAAACTTCTTCGCTCGTAAAATAAATACCAATATCCGATTAAGGCCAGCAAAAGCGCGTTAATCGGACTGACCCCCATTCCAACCCCAACCGCCAAAACCGCCGCAAAATACCTTTTCCGAAAATCCCAGTTCAAATTTAAAAGCCATAACACCAAAACCGTAAAAAAAGACACCGGCAGCCAATGCCTGCCATTAGCTGACATAAGAATATGAAATAAGCTGGTTGAAAGAAAAAAAGCGGATAATAAACCGGCAAATTCGCTTTTAAAGACATTCTTAACAGCTTTATACAATAAAGCGGCCGATGAGACGCCCATTAAAACATTTAAAAATCTGGCAATCAGAAAAAATCCCGATAAATCACTGGTAAGATAATAAATAAACTGCTCTCGCCCGCCGCTAAAAAATAAGTATTTTATTCCTAATAAAAGCGAAAATGGCAAAAGGTATAAATAAGATAAGTAAGGGGGATAATACAAAACCGTTCTAAATTCTTCCAAATGAGAAGCAGGCAATAAAGTTTTCAACTGAATCATTTTTAACGCCGCCAAAGTAAACGGCGGTTCATCATCAATCAACCAAAGCGGCAAGCCATATCCGATGCCTGCTAACCTAACTAAAAAAGCAAAAACTAGAATATAAACAAAAAACCATCGCCGATTAAACATATTAATTTATTTTAACACCATTAAAAGATTTCTGTATTTATCCAGATATTCTTGCTTACTAGGCCATTTTTCCAGCAATTTTAAGCTGTTTAGCTTATATTCTTCCCTTTTAGCGGGATTTTCTTTCAACTCCAATATAGCCGCGGCGAGCGCTTTTTCGTCTCCTACTGGAACAACCTTGCCATCTAAGTCATCTATTAAAAGCTCCCCCGCTAATCCCACCTCAGTCATAACTACCGGCAATCCAGCGGCCATTGCCTCTACAACCGTGCGGCCATATCCCTCATAATTAGAAGTTAGCAAACATAAATCAGCGGTTTTGTAATAAGAACCTAAATCATTAGTCCAAGGTTCAAATTTAACATTTTCTTGAAGCTTGAAGCTTGAAGCTTGAAGCATTAAATTTTGTTTTTTTGGGCCGTCGCCGACAATAAGCAATAAAGGATTCTCGGCGCTTGGCGCTTGGCGCTTGGCGCTGCCAAACGCCTTAATTGCCATACTAATATTTTTTTCTTTCGTCAGCCGAGAAGCCATTAAAATAATAAAATCGTATTCCGGATATTTTTGATGCAAATCAATTTTAACTTTTGCTGATTGGATTTTTTTAACATCAACAAAAATTGGCAGTATCAAAACATTTGACATTTGCCTGTCCGGCCAGGGACCTTTGACATTTGACTCTAGCGAATCTTTGATTCGCTGGGAGACAACACGAATGCCATCAGCGCGGGGCAATAAAAATTTCGCCAGCAATACCCGCAATCTATTCAGCAATGATTCATTTTTAAAATACGGGCTGAAAACATCGGTATGAACTTGCAGTTGCAAAGGCAAATCAAAGCGCTTTTTCATTAGCCAGCCAACAAAACCGGTTTCAAAAGGATCTTGGCAAGTTATTGCGGAATTATGAATTTGGAATTTGGAATTATGGATAATTTTTTGACCGATTTGATATGCTTGCCATAAATAAAATAATTCAAACCGCGAATTAGTCGGATAGACAAAAACATTATTCGCAATTTGAATTTTGGAATTTATTTGGGATTTGGGATTTGGGATTTGGGATTTTCGTGTTGAAAACACGATTATATACAATTCCTCAAAAATCATTCCGTAATCCCTCATTCTTTTCTGCGCCTCCGATCCGGATTCTAAAATCTTTTGGTCAGTAGAAATCATCAATGCCTTCATAAAAATTAAACAGATAACAATAAATTTTTAAGCCTGGAAACCATTTTTTCTTCCATAAAAAGGGAAACTGTTTTATGCGCTTCCTGAACAAATCTGGCGGTGTCAACTTTATTTAATAAAACTTTTTCAATTGCCTCTTTTAATTCTCCTGAATTATTATATTGAACTAATAATCCATTTTTACCGTCCTGAATAAGCTCGGGATTGCCGCCTGCATTTGTGGTAACTACCGGCACCCCAACAGCCATAGCTTCTAAAATTTGATGAGATAGCCCCTCATAACCGGTATTTAAAACAAATACATCGGCAGCTCTAAGGCTTTTAAAAATCGCCTCTCTGGGAAATTTTTTATCTTTGCCAATAATGATTAATTTTATATCGGGAATTTCTTTTTTTAATTCCTCGCAAACAGCGGCAAGTTGGGCAAAACCCTTCCACGGCACATCCCTGCCTATAGAAAGGATAATTTTATAATTAACATCCAACATCAATTCTTCTCTGGCTTTTTCTTTTGAATAATTAATCTTGGAAAAATTAACTGCATTATAAATAACTTTAATTTTATTTTCTTTAATTCCCCAGCCAGATACTAATTTTTTTAAATAAAAACTCGGGGTGATTATATAATCTGATTTTTTACAAACAAACTTTTGAATAAATCGCAATAATTCCACAAATAAGCCATAGCTCTTTTTTTGAAATTCATCTGGCAATTCCTGAACTCCAAATCTTTGCACTCCCTGCTCCCAGGCATAATCTCCGACTACCTTAAGAATAAATTTCTTCCTTAAAATTTTTGCCGCAAGCATTGCCGGCAAGCCAGCGCTCACCGGATCTTGGGCAAAAATAATATCCGCCTTCATGCCAAACCAAACAACTTTCAAAAAATAAATAAAATGCTTTAATCCCCTGGGCCATTTTTTAGACACGACAAAAACTTTTCCGCTTTGTTTCTGCGCAGAATTCCCGTATGCCAAAATTTGGACTTTGAATCCTTTTTTTGGTAAATTATCTAAAAGCAATTTGGTATAAGTAGCCGGACCGCCGATATCCGGCGGAAAAATGCCAGTAGTAATTAAAATTCTTTTGACTGTCATAGATTAATCAATTTATCAAAAATATTTTTAAATAATCTCGCAATCCTGTCCCAAGAATAAACTTCTCGAACCAATAGCCGACCATTTTCCGTGATTTTTTTCCGAAATTCCGGAATGGTTAAAAGCCGATGAATTTTTTCCGCTAAATCTTTTGAATCGTCCGCTTTTGTATAAAAACCGGTTTGGCCATCTTTTAAAAAATCAACTATCCCGCCGACCGGCGTGCCAATTACCGGCAAACCAATAGCCATTGCTTCTAAAAATGAACTGCCTAATCCCTCCGAACGAGATGGCCGGACAAAAATATCAGAAACCTTAAGATAAAGCGGCAAATCCCGCTGAGGAATCTGGCCCAAAAATAATACATCGTTCTGAACTTTTAACTTTTGACTTTTAACTTTTAACTTATTCATCTCTGGGCCGCCTCCAATAATTAAGCATTTAACATTCAACATTTTACTTTTACAAATGGCAATTGCTTCTATTAAAGTATCAATCCCATTTTTATAAACCAACCGCGAAGTGGTAACTACCACATACTCATCCTGCAGGCCTAAATTTGCCCGCATTGCTTTCAATTCCATATTAGTATATTCGGTTCCGAATAATTCCAAATCCACGCCATTGGGAATAATCTCAATCGGCGCTTTCGCCCCGCGCCTTTTAACAAAATCTTTCAAATAACTGCTGATAACTTGAATGTAATCGGCATTTTTAATAATCATCCCCCCGAAAAATCCAACTAAACCGAATTTCCCTAAAATCATATGTTTTTCCGAATCACCTTCTTGAATAGTCAATAAAAACGGGATTTTGGGGTGGTTTAATTTAAAAAAAAGCGCGGCGATTCCCCCATAGGAAGCCATAATGGCCCAAATCGCCTGAAAACGTTTCTGCTGATGCAATCGCTCCGCCTCGCGCCAAGCTCTAAAAATGTAAAAAATTTTATTCCAAGTCCGGCCATATCTTTTGCCTCCATTACTCCCTTTACCAAACCGGACAATCTCAACATTTTCTTGCTTTTCTTTAGATAGCCAGCGAGAATCAAATTTATAGGTAAAAATCGTGAAATTTAACCCCTTTTGGCGCTTAATAACTTCTCGGGCGGCAATCTCCGCGCCCCCCTCAAAGGGGGCATAAGCAAGAGAAAATACCGCTATATTAGACTTATTCACAATCATAAAAGTTATAATTAAGTATAACTAAAATTATGAAGAAAAAAGTACTTTACATCGTAACCAAACAAGATATAGGAGGAGCTCAAAAATATATCCGTGACCTTACAAATAATCTTGATAAATCTCGCTTTGAAGCCAAAATTCTCTGTGGCGGCACAGATATAAAATGGCTTTCTAATAAAGTCTTGCCGCTATTCATTAATGATTGGCTGGCAATTTTTGAACTGGTAAAAGTTTATAAAAGAGAAAAGCCGGACATTATCCATCTAAACAGCTCTAAAGCCGGCTTCCTCGGCTCCCTCGCCGCTCAAATATATAAAGTCGTTAATCGTAGGTCGTTAGTCGTAAGTCTAAAAGTGATTTTTACCGCTCACGGCTGGGTATTCAACCCTACTAATGCCATATCCTTTCCAGTTCGGCGGTTTTATATTCTGCTCCATAAAATCGCCGCGCTATTTCAAGATAAAATTATTTGCGTTTCAGATTATGACTATCACCTTGCGCTGCGCTATGGCGTAGCGCCGAAAGAAAAACTAGTAGTAATTCATAATGGGATTAGTCCGAATATTAAATTTTTAAGTAAAGGAACAGCTAAAAACGAAATAACAAAAAAACTACAAACTACAAACTACAAACTACAAACAAACTACCCGTGGATAGGATCAATTGGGAGGCTCGTAAAAGAAAAAAATTATGAAACTTTAATTCAAGCCGCAACTTTAGTGCCAAATGCTTATTTTTTCATTATCGGCGAAGGGCCGGAGCGCGATGCGCTAAACAAACAACTAACAACCAACAACCTGCAGCGGCGATTTTTTCTCATTGAACCAACCGGCGAAGATGCTAAATGCTTAAAAGCTTTTGATATTTTTGTGATGTCCTCCATTAAAGAAGGTCTGCCCTACATATTACTGGAAGCGATGGCGGCTGAATTGCCAATTGTAGTAACCGAAGCTGGCGGCATGCCGGAAATAATTAAAAATCACGAAAATGGCTTGATGGTATCGCAAAAGAATCCGGAAATGCTCGCTAAAGGCATTCAAGGATTATTATTTAATGAAAATATCGCCGCGGAACTTGGGAAATCAGCTAGTTTGATAGTCCGAGAAAAATTCGGTTTGAATAAAATGATATCGGAAACTTCCTCGCTTTATTCTAATTTACTATAATAATTTTCTAAAGCAGATTTAAGCCTTAAATTATCTGGATTAGCCATCAACCCCCGCAATAAAATACTTTCTATCTGATCAGATTTTTCCTTATAAACCGATTCATAAATAATCGCCAAGTCTAAATAAGCTTGAATATTTTGCGGGTTATTTTGAATAGATTTAAAATAATTTTCCTCGCTTTTTGGATAATCTTTAACGTAAAAGCCGTATAAATCTCCCAAATTTTGATAGCCGATATAATCTTTCGGGCGAATCAAAGTTCCGAAAGCCCAAGCCTCAGCCGCGCCCTCAAAATCGCCGATCACCCGGCGATAAGCTCCCAAATCATACCACGGATAAATATTATCGTAATCAATTTTAATTAAATCAATCATCTCTTTTATTTTTCCTTCTGCCCGTTTTCTGTCAATTTCCGCAAGCGGCGCGCTAGCCATAATTGGCCGGGAAATAATTTCGGCGGCCATTGCTTTTAAAGCTTCTTTACTTTCAGACGCCGGGCTATCATTTTTAACAACAACTTTTTCTCCAACTTCTTTTTCTGGATTTTTTTCTTCAGCTACCGAAACTGAAGGTTGATTGGCGGCCGAAGGCTGAACTGAAGACCGGGATAACTTCCAATCTCTGTCAAAATACCAAGAAACCGCGATGACCGCGGTTAATGCCAATAAGCCCAAAAATAAGTTTCTCTTCATAAAATATAAGTTTTATTATAAAGCAAGGGTGGTAAATTTGTAAACTCTGAACATCGGAACTCCGCCTTTTCCGTAAATAATCTTTTCTGGCCGCAATCCTTTGCTTAATAAATAATTCTCAAATTCCAAGGCGGCAGTTTTATCTTTTTTAAAAGGGTTTAAAATAGTATTTTCCGTGCTTTGCACGAAATAAATCTGAAAATTCCTGAAATAGTCCAATCCTTGAACCTGAATGGCTTTATTAAAATTTTCCACAAATAAAGCCGGGGCGCTGTGATAAAAAAACCGGCGATAAAAAATCCATTCTAAAGTCGGTAAAGCGATATTGTCATTATAAACAATCATCCGAAACTCCCTATCGGCAGCCTTGGATTTCCGAAGGGCAAATTTATAAGTTAGGTTATTTAAATGCGGATTGTCCGATTCCGGGATAACCGCGGATTCTTTTCCAACGAATTCCTCTTCAAAATAATGGTCTAATTTAGCCATCCCATAATCCGGCATTTTAACAAAATTGTTATTGATAGAATGAATTATTTCCAAAATAATAAAAATAATTGCTAATCCCTTCAATAAGTAGCTCCATTTCAATTCTTTTCCGGCATTCCATAAAAAATTTAAAAAGAAACCCGCAAAAACAGCAAAAGCCGGCCCGAAAAGAGTCAAAAATCTATGCGCCGAACCAATCTTCATCAACAATAAAGTAACAAAAAGCAAATATAGCCAAAAAAACAGCAGGCCGCTCCGCAATGCGGGTCTTCGAATAAAAGAAAATATTGAATAAATTAAACCGCCCAATACAAAAATCATCGCCGAAATCCCATAATAACCCACGGGAAAAATAGAATTAGTTTCATCATCCCATTTTTGAAGCGTTAAATTTTTCCAAATCTCGGAAAATGGCGCCTGAATTTTACCGACAGAACCAGTCCATTCCGGCGTCTCCTGGCCCAAAAGATAAGCAAATTGAAGGTCAAAATGCCCAGTGGCCTTGTAAAGATAAAAGTTATAGATGATAACCGGAGAAAACATCAGCAAAGCCAAACCGAAAGCAAGAAAAAGAGGAACTAAGGCTCAAACAGCCATGGAATTCTTAATGACATATGGCTGGGCGATACTGGCCGTACTTGCTGCTATTGCTGCCCTTTCCTACTTCGGGGTTTTAGATTTCTCACGTCTCCTTCCAGAAAGGTGTGTTTTT
>Ga0209541_10009201_pt1 | contig 16050 bp, 16 predicted proteins | sample RifCSPlowO2_01_FD_184027 | JGI IMG/M metagenome (GOLD analysis project Ga0209541, IMG submission 184027) | Groundwater microbial communities from Rifle, Colorado - Rifle CSP2_plank lowO2_0.1 (SPAdes) (version 2) | ecosystem: Environmental > Aquatic > Deep subsurface > Groundwater | place...
TGGTGGCACAGCAAGCAGAGATTGGCAGCTCTACTGCATCCTATTTTTACACACTAGCCGAATCAAGAACCTTAGACTTCGATGAAGAAAATCCTGCAGAAGTGCAAGCTGCTCGAAAGGTCTTTGATAGTGCTATAGGGCAACTACGCCAAAAATATCCGGTAGTACTATTAGATTTTGCAAAACTATACACTGCAACTCAAGCTCGGGGGGTGCACACATTTGACCTAAATGACATATCACGTTTCCATGATTTAATTCTTCTGCCCCCAGTCTCATCCCCACCATACCCCTTGTTTACAGTAACGGAGTTACCACAAAAAGAAGAAAAAGAATACGTCGTTTCTGAGGGTTTTAATGCCGACATACGTAGGTTATCAGATCAGTATTCTCGAGATGTTGTGATTGCCATTAATTATGGCACCAGCGAGGAAGTTGATAGAGAGTATGCAGATAGAGTTGATGATCTGGTATTTCTTCTCGTTGATCGTAGGCATAATATCCACGCTCGATTATTGCCATTAATCTCTAATCAACAGTCACGTGCTGTTTTGCGTAATTACCGATCTCCATGGGTATATCAAATCAACTCCAGCAGAATCATAGATTTAACCCCAGAGGCACCGGTTAGACTAGCGCAGACTATTGGACAAGCTCTCGACCCCACCGCTCCAGAGAAAATCAGAGTAGTCATTAGTCCATACGGGAGTGGAAAAACCTATTTACTAAATCAACTAGCTGCAAAAAAACTCCCTGGAATCGGGCATATTTCCGGTGCCCAACCACTTACCGAGCAAGCAGATGCTTTGACGAATCAAGTAATTTTTGTGGACGAGGCTACAGTATTTACAGGAGATGACATGCGTATTTTATTAGCTGAAGCTGACAAAGGAAAAGTTATTGTATTATTTTATCCTCATCAGGAAGCTCTAATAAAAGCAGAGACTGAAGGACTATCGAGCATTCCTCATACAGTCAATGTAAATCAGCCATAAATTTTATGGTAGACAATTCTGAACCAAAACAAATTACACTTAGAAGGCTCACCCTCGAACAAGAAGCAGAAAAAGACATGAGACGTACAGGGAGAGTGTTAGAAATTCTTCAGCAGCTATATCAACTCAGTCAACCAGAAGATGCCTTCACCTCTCCAGCAAAATTCATATTGCAGGAAAATATAGGGATGGTTATGAGTCAACACGTAGAATCTGGAGGAACGGGATCTGAAGTCTTCGCCAGGATGCAAGGATTAGGAGTCATAAAAGATTTCCCCAAAGCAACAAAACCAAGTGAAAAACTGGACAAAAAAAACTTACCTGCAGGAACGGTCGAAATCAACCGCAACAGTGACCCAGTAGTTGTATCAACACATAAATATTTCTTAGCTGCCCCTCCTGATCCCCAGACCAGTGAGGAAACATGGCAGCATAAAAGAGTCTACGATAAAGAAATATTTGGAGTTAAGATAGACCTAACGGTCCCAGAAGGAATTGAAGACCTAATATCTGAATACAAAACACGATACGCAGAAGAAAGCGCAACCTGGAACAGGCTTTGGCGGGAAGAAGGAAACTAAAATATAATGACCTCGACAAAAATAGCCATTTTCAAAGGAAAAAAGATAAGAAAAATTGTTTTTCTTAATGAATGGTACTTCTCCATAGTGGATATTATCGAAGCTCTAACGGGTAGTGATAAACCTCGCGATTACTGGTATCGGATGAAACAAAGAGAGAAAGAATCAAGTGGAGTGGAGTTGTCGACACTTTGTCGACAACTGAAATTAGAATCTGCAGACAAAAAAAAATATCTCACAGAAGTCGCTAACACCGAAAATACCTTTCGCATCATTCAATCTATTCCTTCGCTTAAAGCAGAGCCCTTCAAGCGCTGGTTAGCGCGAGTAGGTTACGAACGAGTGCAAGAAATTGAGGATCCCGAATTAGCTACCAAGAGAACTAGAGCTCTCTATAAAGCTAAGGGTTATCCAGATAGTTGGATTGAAAAGCGCATGAGAGGCATCGAAATTAGAGAAACTTTGACTGATGAATGGAAGAAAAGACAGGTCGGAGGAGAGAGGGAATATGCAATTCTCACTGCTGAAATTTCCCAGGCAACATTTGGAATGACCCCATCTCAGTACAAAAAGTTCAAAAGTTTAAAACGAGAAAACCTGCGTGATCACATGAATGACCTGGAACTTATTTTCTCCATGCTAGGTGAAGCATCTACTACAGAAATTTCAAGAAATAAAGACACTACAGGGTTTTCACAAAATGAACAAGCAGCTAAAGCTGGTGGCACGGTTGCCGGCAATGCCCGCCGAGAGTTAGAAAAAAAAAGCGGCCGCCGTATTTCCACTCGTAAAAACTATTTATCTCTTCAGAAACGCCTCAAATGAGAAAGCAACTTTTGATTATCTGCACTTTGATAGTGATTAGTATTCCTTCAGTACGCGATCTGTTTAAACCGGGTGCTTTTACCAGTCATGATCTCACGCATCACATCGTTCGTACTATTCACATGGACAAAATTCTTTCTGAAGGACAATTTCCGCCGCGTTGGGTAGGTGATTTGAATTGGGGTTATGGATATCCATTATTTCTCTTTAATTACCCATTACCATCAATAATCGCTGTAGGATTTCATTATTTAGGCCTAAGTTACATTTGGTCAGTAAAAATGACCATGGCCCTATCCATGGTGGCATCATCAATATTTGCTTATATTTTTTTGCGTTACTTATTCCAAAGTGAATTGGCCGGTTTCGTTGGGGCCCTATTCTATCTCTATGCCCCAATCCGTTTTCTCAATGTTTACGTCTCCGCCACTTTTGGCAACGCTGTAGCATTTATGTTTGTCCCCTTAGTCTTTTGGTCCATTACCAAATCCAGCAGGGGAGAACAAGACAAAAAATCACTCATATTAGGATCCTTATCACTCGCTGGTCTAATCCTGTCACACAACATCATGGCCCTAATGTTCCTCCCCGTTGTCTTCGCTTATTCTACATTTTTATTTTTTCAAAAACCTTCCAGATACATAATACGTAATACATCATACATAATACTTCTTGGTCTTGGGTTATCAAGTTTCTTTTTATTACCTGCCCTCTTTGAAAAATCCCTCATTCGTTACGATTCAGCTCTAACAGGGTTTTACAAATCTCATTTTCCTGCCTGGTGGCAACTAATTCGCTCCCATTGGGGATACGGCTTTTCTCATCCTGGTACTGTCTTAGATGACATGTCTTTCCAGATAGGCTTGGCCCACATTATGGTGGTAGTAATCAGCGCATTTTTTATCTTTAAAAGGAGTCTCCTTGCCAAGCCAGGAGACTCCTTAGCAAAGTTTTTCCTATTTATTTTTTCCGTTTCTATTTTCTTGATGCTAGAAGTTTCCACTCCAATTTGGGAAACAGTGCCTTTATTACCATATTTGCAGATGCCATGGAGATTGCTGGCTGTAAGCGTGTTTGCTGCCAGTATTTTGGCGGCCTGGTTAGTCACTCAGTTTAATTTTCGCCTTCCGATAGCCTTGTTTCTCTCCTTAGCCGTTCTAATTGCCAATCGTAATCATATGCGTATCAATGAAATCTTGCCGCATGCTGATGACGATTATCTACTCATAAATAATTCCACTACCATGGCCAGTGAACACCTTCCCAAAGGAGCCAACAAGTTTGATAATCAGCCGATTGTCAAACAAAAATTGGAAACTATTAACAATGCTTCAATTACCATTATCCGTAACACCTCAACAGAAATAATTGCCCAAATCCAAACACCAGGAGAAAATAAACTAAAATTCAATCAGGTATATTTTCCGGGTTGGACCTACACCCAAAACGGCAAAACTATCACGGGCGAATTTGTTCCCAGTTACCCTATCCCCGTATTTTCCCTCACCCCAGGAACTCATAGTTTTATTGCCAAGTTCACCAACACGCCTATTCGTAACATCGCTGATATAATCAGTGTGGTATCGGTTGTAGCCCTTGCATATGTCTCGACGAAAAAAAGATTATCTCATCATTAGCGCGGCCTTTCTTCTCTCGACCCTAATCCTCTACGCTTATTTTTGGTTTTTCCATCCCCAAAAATTACAATGGGTATATCAGAACTGGGATGGACCCAGCTATGTAGTTATCGCCAAAAGCTTTTACAACCCAGAAATTACCCGTGCAGTCAACAACATTCGAGTTGTTGGAACCGGGTATTTTGCCGCTCACTTTCCTGTTTATCCCGTGTTCATCCGACTCTTTGCATTCATTGGGTACTATCGTTCCATGTTACTGGCCAATCATCTTCTTGGGCTTGGAGCATTATTAGTGTTCTACGAGCTAGTTTCTAATTTACGCCTAACCAAAAAACCTCTCTTACTTACCCTGGCATTTGTACTGTTTCCTCCCCGTTGGTTCATTTTGTGGAATGTGGGCTCTTCAGAACCCACATTTATATTATTTTCCCTGCTGATGTTTTACTTTTTCCTGAAAAATCGGCATTGGCCTGCTGCCCTAGCAGGTGTATTAGCTCAACTGACTCGGTTTCAAGCTGTGCATTGGCTGACAGCCATTGGTATTATTGCCATAATTCGCATCGTTCGTAAAGAAAAAATCACTAAAATAATCAAAGACTACTATCCATATCTCTTATTGCCAGTGGCTCTTATTCTCCTCTTTACCTATTATCAATTTACTCTGGGCAATTTTTGGCAATTTTTCAACGTGCAAAAGGGTTTCAGCCAGGCTCATTGGCCGCCATTTTTGGTGTTCACTCGCAATCAAACTTTCGGCATTCAAACTTATTGGTTGGAAGGTCAAGCATTACTCTACATTGGATACCTGGCTGGAGTTCTTGCCTTATTTTCCCAAAAAAGGTGGGTATTAGGAGTCTTTGGTTTAAGCTATTTCTTACCATACATTTTTTGGGTACATATGGACTTAAGTCGTTTATTAATCCCACTATTTCCCCTGGTACTGATAGGGGCAGAGAAAGTATTCAGCCACAAAGCTGTCGTACTAGCGATATACTTGTTGTATCCAGTCGTTTTTGCCCATTTTATCGGCTTCACGGCCTGGAACCTAGCGCCATGAAACTCTCTGTCGTCCTCGCCACCTACAACGAAGAAAAAAACCTTCGCGATTGTCTCAAATCAGTGAAGGGAATTGCTGACGAAATTATTATAGTTGACGGAGAATCCTCAGACAGCACCGTGGACATAGCCAAAAAGTTCGACGCCAAAATCTTAATTGTCCCCAACCAACCCATTTTTCACATCAACAAACAAATTGCTTTAGAACAAGCGAAAGGTGAATGGATATTGCAACTCGATGCAGATGAACGCGTTGACGAAGAACTTAAACAAGCTATAAAAGGAGTCTCCTCGCGCACGCAAGGAGACTCCTTAGTGAATGGCTATTATCTCAAACGCAAAAATTTCTTTTTGGGTACCTGGCTTAAAAAAGGCGGTCAATATCCCGATCCGGTCATTCGTCTAGTCAAAAAAGGCCACGCCCATTTTCCCAGCCAAAGTGTTCATGAGCAGATCGTAGTAAACGGCACAGTCGACACCCTGCCAGGTCACCTACTGCACTATACGGCTCCCACCTTTGATCGTTATTTAAGAAATTCAAATCGCTATACTTCTTTAACCGCAGCAGAACTTAAAAAACAACATCTCTCATTCACGCTCTTTAATTGGTTAAAGTATCTCATTTGGAAACCAAAAGTGACGTTTTTCAGTTTATACATACGTCACAAGGGGTTTATGGACGGTTTCCCAGGATTTATCTTCGCCCTTTTTTCTAGTCTTCACTGGGCTACCTCATACATAAAATATTGGGAACTGTGCCATGTCAAAAAAATGCATTGAGAAATAATCATGAAAATTTCCCTTGACACCTCCAAGCTCCCTCCTCAATCCAAGACACGTGGCATTGGTATTTACGCCCAACATTTACTCCGCTGGCTTCCTCAAGTAGATACTAATGTTGTTTTTAGCTCCGACTCTCCTGACATAATCCACTTTCCTACTTTCGATCTATTTTTTTTGAACCTGCCCTTAATTAAGAAATACAAGTGGATCATCACCATCCATGACATCACCCCTTTAATTTTTCCCCGCCATTTCGACCCCGGGATAAAAGGTCAAGTAAAATATTTGTTCCAGCGTCTCAACCTCACTCGTGCAGACGCCATCATCACTGATTCCCACAGCTCCAGAAAAGATATCATCAAGTATCTCCATGTTCCACCAGCCAAGATTAATGTTGTCTATTTAGGCGTAGATTCAGTCTTTCACCCTCTCAAGATTGCTAAAAAACCTTTTATTCTCTATGTCGGTGACGTCAACTACAACAAAAATCTGCCTGCGCTTTTAGAAGCTTTTGCTTTGCTAAAATCAGACATTGATCTTTATATGGTTAGTAATGCCTGGAGTAAACATATCCCCGAAGTTGCCGCCTTAAATGTGCAGATTCACCAATTAGGGATCAGCTCTCGGGTAAAAAAAATTACCAAGCTTCGTACCGATTCGATTACCCAGCTAGTCCACTGGTACAACCAAGCTAAAGTCTACGTCCAGCCTTCTCTCTATGAGGGTTTTGGGCTTCCGGTAATCGAGGCAATGGCCTGTGGGACACCAGTAGTAGCTACCAACGTAGCTTCCCTACCAGAAATTTGTGGTCATGCCGCTATTTTAGTCAAACCCACAGTTTCAGACCTTGCTGCGGGATTAAGACAAGCACTTGACCTTTCATCCAAACAGCATCAAAGTTATATCAGAGCAGGAATAGCTCAGGCAGCCAAATTCACCTGGGAAAAAACCGCCCACGAAACCATAAAGGTATACAATAAGGTCCTCCGGTCTTGATATGTTTTATCAAATCATCAAACAGATAATTATTTGGCGTGTGGCTTTAGCGATAATCATTTTTGTGGCGGTGCTGATCATTCCCTTTCATCCCACATTTCCCTACGCTGAAGCACTATTAGAACCTACAGGTCACCCAATATGGTGGTCCCTAGCCAATTTTGATGGCGTCCACTACATAGGTATTGCCACCAAAGGATATTTTGCCCAGTTCACCCAAGCATTTTTTCCACTCTACCCAACACTGATTGGTTGGGTGAATCAAGTTTTTAACAATCCTATCTTTTCCGGTTATCTTATCTCGCATGTTTCATTTGGAGTATTTTTGTATTTACTCTACAAACTAATTCGTCTCGATCATCCCAGCCACGTTGTCGCTCATACCATCATTTTTTATCTACTATTTCCTACGTCTTTTTTCTTTGCCGCTCTCTATACTGAGAGCTTTTTTATGGCGGTAATAATTGGGGCGTTTTTTGCAGCTCGCAAAAAACGCTGGTTGCTGGCGGGCATCTTAGGAGCGGTTGCTTCTGCCACGCGCCTGGTTGGGATTTTATTACTTCCTGCACTGTTAATCGAGTTATGGCAACAACAGAAGCTGAAAAAATCTTTTTTCCCAGCTTTAAAAATTTCACTTTCAGCATTAGGCCTACTTGGCTATATGCATTATCTAGCCAAGAACTTTTCTGACGCATTATATTTTATTCATGCCCAACCAGTGTTTGGAGCCCAGCGCAGTGCTGACAAATTAATCTTGTTGTATCAAGTATTCTGGCGCTATACCAAGATGATCTTTACTGTGGAGCCAAAAAGCCTACTCTATTACACAGTATCCCAAGAATTTATTTTGTCCCTCGCCTTTTTATTCCTAATGATCATATCCTACAAAAAAACCCGTCTTTCATACGCCGTTTTTGCTACTCTAGCATATATCGTCCCCACGCTAACCGGCACGCTTTCAAGTATGCCTCGCTACGTTCTAGTTATGTTTCCCGCCTTTATTGTATTAGGACAAATTCGCAATAAAGCATTACGCGTTACGCTTTATGCATTAAGCGCAGCGCTTTTAGCCATAAACCTCAGCCTCTTCACCCGCGGCTACTGGGTTTCTTAATATGACCGACGAAGCAACGGGTGTCTCCGAGCATCAAGAAATCCCCAGACCATCTTTAATTATCCGAGCAATGACTCCGACTGAAGAGATGAATTACTTATGGTTTGTTCTAAAGCGTGTCCCTTTTTATCAAACAAATGGCTATACATTTGAAATTCCGGATCACCCAAAATTCCAAGAAATTGCTAGTTTCACTATTCCCCCAAGTGAAGTCGAAAAAAAAGCAATAGAAGAGTTATTTTATGATCAGATATACAAGCCAGGGCATTATCAACCGGGAATTGTAGCGCTTGAACGTGAAAGGCCGAAAATAGAACAAGCATTCCTGACAATGGCTGAATTACACAGAGCTTGGGGATTCAAGATGTTACCACAATACTCTCTCCTCTTAACCAGGTATGGTCCTGGAGAAAAATGTGACGAAGATACCGGGCAAGTTATTATGTTGACTACACAAAATGGGACATTCAAGCGAGCTCATCCAGCCGGTACACCAATTCACGAAATTATTCACATAGGAATAAATGGGATAGCAAGGAATTTTAGATTAACCCATTGGGAAAGAGAGCGACTTGTCGATTTAATTTCTTCTCAAAAATTTGCAGATATTTTGCCTGGATATGAAATGCAAGGCAAAGGAGATTCTAGAATTGATCCATATATCACCGCTGAATTCGATGATTTACCTAAAGCCCTCGCCAACTATACACGCGATTTTCCCAGAGACTAAACAAACAAATTACCTAGGTGGCCTCAAGATTCCACCTGGGAGGTGGTTTTCTCAAGACACTTAGGGAAATTACAAGACCAAAATGTGGTATCATAAAACCATGATAAATAAAACCCCTAGACATATTATAGGATTGAAAAAATACCACTCAGGCTGGGTAGCTATTAGCGAATCCAATAGAGTAGTTGCTCATGGCAAAAATTTTACTGACATAGCCACAAAGGTAAAGAACAAACCAAACATAACTGTGCTACCCGCCTCTTTCAATTATTTCGGTTTTGTTACTTCAAGCTAGTGGAATACCCTTATTTCGAACTTCCGGCTGGACCAGAAGAATTGATCTTTAAACCGATAATCCCAATTAGGCTCTCATACAGAAAAACCCATAAAGTTACTAACTTTACTCTCGGAGCACTTCTCGACACAGGAGCGGATGTTTGTTTTTGTGATGATAACATTGGAGCCTGGTTAGGGGTAAATCCAAAAGGGAAGAAAAAGCATCAATTCACTGCTGCAAACAATCAAATATTTGAAACATACAGAGAAACAATCACTTTGCATGTAGGCGATATGCACTACCAATGCCCCTTCTTTTTCAGTAATACATTACCTAAGAATTCACCTCTTATTTTGGGAACAAAGGGATTTTTTGATCACTTCACAGTCAATTTTGATCTTCCCAAGAAACTGATTACAATAGATACATAATATGAAAGTTTTGGTAACAGGTGGTGCAGGGTTTATTGGGTCGCACGTGGCCGATGCATATGTTGCTGCCGGCCAAGAGGTAGTAATTTTCGACAACTTATCTTCTGGAGTTAGAGAAAACCTCAATCCCCAGGCCAAATTTTACGAAGTAGACATTCGCTCAGATCAAGCCGCCCAAATTTTTATTGAGGAAAAACCCGATATTTTAAATCACCACGCTGCCCAAATCAGAGTGGATATCTCAGTCAAAGACCCAGTTCTAGATGCAACTATTAACACCATTGCCCCAGTCAGAATGATGGAAGCAGCCAAAGATAAAGGATTTTTACAAAAAGTTATTTTTTCTTCCACTGGAGGGGCAATGTATGGCAACAAATCCACTCCCTTCAAAGAAACTATGACTGCCCAACCCTTGTCACCATATGGTATCTCTAAACGTGCCACTGAGCTTTATCTCAATTTTTACCACGAGCAATACGGCATAAAATACACCGCCTTGCGTTATGCCAATGTATATGGACCCCGCCAAAATCCTCACGGGGAGGCAGGAGTAGTATCTATATTCTGCGAAAAATTGTTAAGCAACCAACAGCCGATTATCAACGGTGACGGCTTACAAACACGCGATTATGTATATGTAACCGATGTTGTCAAAGCCAACATTATAGCCAGTCAACAGGATGTAATCGGTGAATATAATATCGGTACCATGACGGAAACCAACGTCAATCAAATTTACGATTTAATTGCTCAAGAAATAAATCCTCAAGTGCAGGTACAGCATGGACCAGCCAGAGAAGGAGAGCAACTCACCAGTAGTTTGGACTACTCGTTAGCCAAGGAAAAGATGGGATGGGAGCCCACCATGGAATTGGTAAATGGCATTAAACAAACAGTTAGTTTCTTCAAAGCAAAACACGCAGCATGAAATATCTCGTTATCGTACCTGCCTACAATGAATCACAGGTGATTTTTCGCACCCTCACAAATCTCAAGCAAACTTTAAAAAAATCCCCCAAATTCGATATTGTAGTAGTCGACGATGGCTCAACTGACAGCACTTACAAGGAAGCCAAAAAAGCCAAAGTCACTGTATTGCAGCATAAGTTAAATCGCGGCTTAGGTGGTGCTCTAAGCACAGGATTAGAATATGCTAAACGCAACCATTACAACCTAGCCATTACCTTTGATGCTGATGGCCAACATGACCCGAAAGATATAATAAGAGCCATTCGTCCCATAGAAAAGAATCAAGCAGATGTGGTCATTGGTACCAGAACTAGAGGGAAAGGTCATATGCCAATTGATAGGAGTATACTCAACTGGTCCAGCAATATATTTACCTGGGTTTTATTCGGGGTTTGGACTACTGATTCTCAATCAGGGTTTCGAGCTTTTTCCAAAAACGCATTGCAGCTGATCCAAATCAAGACACAGCAGATGGAGGTATCCAGCGAATTTTTCGCCGAAATTAAACGTAATAATCTGCGCCTTATCGAAGTTCCAATCAAAGTCATCTATACCAAATATTCTCGCGCCAAAGGCCAAACCAATATGAATGCACTCAATGTCTTTGTTAAACTACTTTTAAGATTAGCTCGTTAGATATATGTCTATCTTTCTTCCAATTCAAATTCTGCTATTAGTCTTTTTGCTCTTCGCCTTCACTCGGGTTGTGTTGCGGTACAAAGACGGCACAATTCCTCTGGGAATGTTTTTGTTTTGGATTGGGATTTGGGCCCTGGCAACACTAAGCATTATTCGCCCAGACTTTACGACATACTTAGCCCGCAAAGCCGGCATTGGCCGAGGCGCTGATGCCGTAATTTATGGTGCTCTTATAGTCGCCTTTTATTTGATCTTTAGGATCACAGTTATCATCGAAAACCTACGACAAGATATTACCAGGGTCGTTCGTGAAGTTGCATTGAAACAAGTGAAGAAAAAAAAGTAATGAAAATTCTTTTGGTCACCGAGTTTTTTCCCAAAGATAATCTACTAAAATTTACTGGCGGAGTGGAAGTCCGCACTTATTACCTCCACAAAGAGCTCATCAAACGACATCAAATCACCGTTCTTAGTCGTCCCCCTCAAAAAGTCTCCTTTTCATTCATTTCACTTGTTGACCGATTCATTTTCATTCTCAAGGCAATTGCCACAGGATTACAAAGCAATGCCGAACTTGTTGAGGGATCAAACTTTGTCACCTACATCCCCGCATTTGTTGTTGGCAGCATCAAACATATTCCCACAGTAGCCTGGTATCCGGATGTATTTATCGGCTCGTGGGTAGAAAAGTTTGGATTAGTTGGTTTGGTAGGGGAGTTAATAGAACGTGCAGTACTTAAGTTGCCCTGGAGTCATATTATTGCCCTAAGCAAGCAAACAAGAGAAAAATTAATCAAGGCAGGAGTTTCTAGTTCGAAAATTACAGTTGTATATGCAGGCGTTGATCAAACAGAATTCAAAATTCACCGGAAAAAATCCCGTCTTCCCACAATCTGCTGTATCAGTCGTGATGTTCCTTACAAGCGTCTTAACGACCTCAAAACAGCTTTTAAAATCGTCAAACAGACGATGCCTTATGTCAAATTAGTTATTATCAGCGGTCAACTATCCCGTGCGGATCTGGTCAAAAAACTAAAAACCTCTCATGTTTTTTGCTTACCTTCAGTAGTAGAAGGATTTGGTTTAGTCACCCTAGAAGCTCTTGCGGCTGATATTCCTTACGTCAACGCCGATATTTCTATCAACAGAGAAATCACCCACAATGGCCTAGGCGGCTTATTATTTGAGCCCAAAAGCCCTCAAGCTCTAGCTGCAAAAATTCTTCAATTACTCACTAATCACCAGCTCTATCTTTCCAAACTCAGAGAAGGTAAACAATTACTCCAACACTACTCATGGTCCAAATCTGCCCAAGAAACCGAACTAGTTTACCAGTCACTTATTCAAGAGCACAAAAAAATCGCCTGACCAATCCATATATCCATTATCCATTTAGCTTTAATTATTTTTACACGATCGTACGAAAATAATTAAGTACTAAAATATGGGAAAACTACTTCGCCTTAGAGATTACATCCTTATTGCCGCCGCAGCAGCCAGCGAAGTTTTTGAAGACATCAGACTGGTAGGCGGTATCGTTCCCAAAGTCATGGAAGGTACATATGGTTTTGTGCCAGCCAAGTATAGACACAGTAGTTATTCCTCTACAGTTTCACAAATGTTGTCAACGGGAGATATTAGAAAAATAATCAATCGTCAGGGAGAGGTGCAATTAGAGCTAACTTCAGTCGGTGAACAACAATTTAAACGCAGGTTCAAGCTATTTCTCCAAACCCATAAGTGGGACGGCTTATTTATGATGGTGATTTTTGACATCGCCGAAAAAAATAGACCTGCCCGCGATCAATTTAGACGCAAGCTAGAAGAATTAGGATTCGGTATGTTGCAAAAATCAGTTTGGATCAGTCCATACCACTTTGAAGACGACATGAGGGAATCACTCGTAAACCAAGGGCTAGAAACAGAAGTGTTTATTTTTTCAGGACGCAGGTTACTAGCAGGAGACCTTAGACTGATGGCATCAACAACCTGGAAACTCTCCAGAATAAACGAGAAATATCAACAAATATTACACAAAATTAATGAGTCGGCCACTTCACCCCTAAAAAATAAACGTATTCTTAACGAAGCTTACCAAGAATATTTTACCGTATTGGCCAGTGACCCCTTATTGCCAAGAGAACTCTTACCCAAAGAATGGCTAAGAAGCAAAGTAATAACTACGCTAAACCGACTCTTTAAAATCTATAACCGATAGCGAATGGATGAAATTTAGCTTTAATTATTTATTCACGATCGTGAACTCAGAATTAAACACAAAATATATGTTAACATAAATCCTGATGGTTCTTGACCTAAAGCTTGTCAAAATTCTCCAATGCCCCGACTGTAATGGCAGTATTGCCTATAAAGACAGACCTGAAAAACTTTGGTGTAAAAAATGTCGCCGAGTCTTTAAAATTAAAAATGGTACTCCCCACCTGCTACCAAAACATGCTAAAGTTACCTAAGAAAGGAAATATATGCACACTTTGCCTCCATTGCCATACTCATACGACGCACTCGAGCCATACATCGATGCGCGCACCATGGAAATTCATCACACCAAGCATCATCAAGCCTATGTTGATAATCTGAACAAAGCCCTAGAAAGCGCCACAGATTTATTAGAAAAACCCATAGAAGATTTACTAAAAGACATCAATAGCGTTCCAATGGACATAGCCACAGCCGTCAAAAATCACGGTGGGGGACATGCTAATCACTCTCTGTTTTGGAAAATACTTTTACCCCCCAGCAAAGGGGGCGGTGGCAAGCCAACTGGATCTTTTGCCGATGCAATGAAATCTGAGTTTGGTGACTATGCTGGATTTAAAGATCAATTTACCAAATCAGCCACAAGTAGATTTGGTAGTGGCTGGGCTTGGGCAGTAATAGACGAAAATGGCAAGTTAGCCATTACCTCCACGCCAAACCAAGACAGCCCTTTAATGGAAAACCAAATTCCCATTTTAGGCCTGGATGTTTGGGAACATGCCTATTATTTGAAATACCAAAACCGTAGAGCTGAGTATATAGAAGCTTTTTGGGATATAGTCAATTGGCCACAAGTAGAAGAAATCTATATCTCTACCCATGCTTGATTCGTTGATGACAGCTCGGCTTGCATATTTTCTCGGGATCACTAATATCATCTTCCTACTCCTTGTGTTCTTCTCGTGCCGGTGTTTAGCTGGTCCAAAAATCACTCAGTCTCTATTTAAGTTCTCCTGGTTTCAAAAGCTTTATGCTACTCACTGTTTGTGGTGGAAGTTCTTTTTTGTTTCGGTTCTACTACATTCTCTCCTAGCAATCACTGCATTTGGTTTCCCGTTCTAGACAGGATATATATTGCGTTTGGTGGATATGCTCCAGGATTAAAATCTTCAAACAAAGCCTGATAACTATTGCCAAATAATGCCTTTACAGCATGGTCGCCGGCCAGGGCCATATACACTTCTTGCGAAGACCCAGGCACAGTATTCAAGAAAATAATGGATGAATTTGGCGGGGGATTATGAGTCTGCAACTTTTCTATGTGATATCGAGCAATTCTAGCCCGCTTTGTCACCCAGTGATAGTCATTCATTGCCCGCACTGACCAAAACGCACCCACGAAAAATAACCCCGCCAGTATCCCAAATTTGAGACGCGACTCAACCGCTTTTTCTCCCAGCAACATGATGACCAAAATAAATCCCGGCAAACCAATGATTTGATAAATGGGCGATTGATGATGCACCAAAAGCAATACAGGCATCAGGGATAGCACATACCACCCAATTCCCAGCAATATTCTTTTCTTAATTTGTACTGATGACAACCAAATTGCCCAAAATCCACTCAAAAATATCACCGCCAGTTGTATACTCGGCCAATTTAAATACGCCCTAAACCCCTCAGGTAATCCCATGCTGCGCATCACTTGCCAGCGTAAATTAATTACCCATGTCACAGGAGAAAACGACATCACATATTCACTTCCCAGTGACACAGGCACCAACCAGAACCTTAAAACCATTAATGCTCCCGCAGCTACGAATGCGGGTATCAGCCATCTCGTTTTCCGTTGCAGCATCAAAATAAATGGCACCATAATTACCAACTCATTTGATAATAGTCCCAGAGTAAACCACACCAGAAACCACCCGTGCTTTTTATCGACAAAGGCTAACATAGCTGCAAAAGCAAATAAAGGAGCCAGGACCATGGAAAATTCTGCCATCCAAAATAAACTCATAAAATGCACTGGATGCACACCATATATAAATGCTCCCAAGTAAGCCAAACGATAATGTTTCACGAATCGGGACAACAACTTATATACGAGGACTACATTGACAACATGCATCGTCAATGCCACCGCATGAAACCAAAAAAACTTTAGATTAAAAATATAAACAAACAACCATGTTGATAACTGCACCGACAAAGGTCGGTAGAATATTGCCGTTTTGACCGGAATAAAAAATTTCCATACATCACTAAAATCGTCGATTCTACTAATCAGTAAATGGGTAAAATCATCTTGGGAAAAAAAAGTAAATAATGCTGGCCACCATACAACCAACACTGCTATGCATGTTAGAATGCCCTCATGAAGGCCAAACCTAAAATTCGTGTGGCTATGTTGATTGATGCCTGGTTTCCCTTTGTTGGTGGCGGTCAAATTCATGTCCAAAACCTCATCAAAACTCTAGAGAAAAATCACCCAGTCACAGTATATCTTTTCCACGCTCCACACCACAATATCATTATCAGGGCCTTGTGGTGTTTCTGGGTCATTCCTCAAGTGTTGATCGTGAACTTATTCAATGGCCCATTTGCCATTATCCACGCTCATGCCTTTGTCCCCGGCATCCCAGCGAAAATTATCTCCCATATTTTGCGAATTCCAGTCATATACACAGTACACGGCAGTCACCAAATGGATCTCAAGTCGGTCTCTCTCAAAGCCGTTGTCGAGCGATGGCTATTAACCCGCATAAAATACACGAGTCAAATCTCTGTCACTAAA
>Ga0209541_10009203_pt1 | contig 16048 bp, 13 predicted proteins | sample RifCSPlowO2_01_FD_184027 | JGI IMG/M metagenome (GOLD analysis project Ga0209541, IMG submission 184027) | Groundwater microbial communities from Rifle, Colorado - Rifle CSP2_plank lowO2_0.1 (SPAdes) (version 2) | ecosystem: Environmental > Aquatic > Deep subsurface > Groundwater | place...
AAAACTGAACCTTTTAAAACAATGGTCGTCTTTCCGCTTGATAATGGGAGTAAAACTCAAAAATCTGGTACAACCAAAACAGGTTTTGTTTGACGACCTGAAAGGTAAAGTTCTTGCTGTTGATACGTTTAATATGTTATACCAGTTTCTGACAACGATTTTACAACGGGACGGCAGGCCGCTGATGAATCATGAAGGACGGGTAACAAGTCATTTGAATGGATTGTTTTATCGCAGCACAAAATTCATGGAACATGGATTGAAACTTGTGTTTGTCTTTGACGGAAAGCCGCCGGCACTCAAATTTAAGGAGAGTGAGAGAAGAACAGCGCTCAAAACAGAAGCTGCTGTGAAGATGAAAGAGGCGGAAGAACGCGGCGATATTGGAGAGGTACGGAAGTACGCATCACGGACTGCACGACTTACTTCAGAGATGATTACAGAAAGCAAAGAGTTATTGACATTGTTAGGTTTGCCGTTTATTCAGGCACCAAGCGAAGGTGAAGCACAGGCTGCTTTTATGACACGACAAGGGGATGCGTACGCTGTAGTGAGTCAGGATTTTGACAGTCTGCTGTTTGGATGCACGCGCGTTGTTCGCAATCTGTCCATCGAAGGAAAAAGAAAGAAAGCGAGTAAAATGCAATATACTAGGGTAGAGCCGGAAATCATTTCGCTTGCGGATGTGCTTAATACCCATGGCATTGACCATGACAAATTGATTGTGCTTGGCATGCTTGTAGGAACTGATTATAATTTTGGAGGTATCCCTGGTATTGGACCTGCAAAGGCGTTGAAACTTGTTCAAGGGACGAATAACATTGCAGAGATATTTCAGAAAGTAGAGTGGAACAAACATTGCAGCGTGGATTGGAAAGAGATTCTCACATTGTTCAAGGAAATGCCCGTTGAGAAAAACTACAAACTTGAATGGAAAAAGCCGGATGTCAAGAAGTTGCGAACGATGCTTATCGAGAAGCATGACTTTTCTGAAGAGCGGGTTGATATAAAATTGAAAAAGTTTATGGTTTCACAGACAGGGTTGGAACGGTGGGGTTGATGTTCGCAGCAAAAGTTTTACTCAAAGATGCTGAAAGGAAAAGGCAACAACTTCTTGCACAAAGCATGGTAAATACAAACTTTCGCGCTCATCGTGAAGGCGAATTCTTCTATATTCCATTGAAGAAGAAAATGCAGGGTTGCGTTGAACATACATTTGAAGAAAAAATGGAAAAGAATATGCTGGAAAAAGAACTTGATACATTATTGTCGTCCAAAGAAAAAGAGATGCTGCCACGTTCGCAGGAAATAGTCGGAGACATCATTATTTTAGAAATTCCTGATGAGCTAAAGAAAAAAGAAAAGAAGATTGCGGAGATATTTTTGCGTGCGAACAAATCGATTAGAACGGTTGTCAAAAAGAAAGATATTCATGGTGGAACGTTTCGGACGCGAACGGTTGAGGTGCTTGCAGGCAAAAATAAAAAAGAAACTATCCACCGTGAAAGCGGATGCCTGCTTAAAGTGAATATTGAAAAAATGTATTTCAGCGCACGGCTTGCGCATGAACGATTACGCATTGCGGAACAGGTCAAGAAAAAAGAACGTGTGCTGGTGATGTTTTCCGGGTGTGCTCCTTATGTCTGTGTCATTTCTAAAAAAAGCGGAGCTGATGTGACAGGCATTGAGATAAACAAGATTGCACATGAATATGCAGTTGAGAATGTTCGAATGAATAAAGTGAAAGCAGACTTGTATTGCGGCGATGTGAAGAAAGTTCTTCCGAAATTGAAGAGAAAATTTACTCGCATCGTGATGCCGCTGCCAAAAACTGGGGAAGAGTTTTTACCCATTGCGTTGAAGAACATAGAAAAAAACGGGATTATCCATTATTATGCGTTTTTGCGCGACGAGGAAGTTGCTGATTATAAGAAAAAAATAAAATTGATTTGCACGAAAGCTGGGAAAAAATGCAGAATAGTGCGCGTTGTCCATGCAGGACAGAATGCGCCGTATGTTTATAGGATGTGTTTTGACATTATAGTACTATAAAGATTTTGACGAAAATTTATAAATCTTTACAAATTGATGATATATATGGCGGAATGTCCTAATTGTGGGTCTCGTTTAGATGTACAGAAACCCCTATTTCCTTTAAGTTTACTCATGAAAAAAAAGTTTATTTGCCCTGTTTGCGACTGGGAAATGACTATTGCTGAAGTTAACGAAAGGGGTGGATTGCATAGGATAAAATATCTCTTAGTTCACGGCGGAAGACAGCAACCGCAGAGTGATTCTCCAAAACAAAATAATCCTAGACCGGAAGGTGGTAGAAGACATCATGGAAATCATAGTGGGCGCAGACATCATAATAGACATCACAGAAAAAGATAATTATCCTAACACTTGATGTCGCTCTTCTTCCAGATATTGCAGAATATTTCCGTTAGATTTAAAGCAATTTAGAAGGAGTTTGCACGCGCTGACCAGTTACTTTTGTTCGTCATCCGCCGAAGCGTCAGTGGGTGTTCACTTGTGTCATTGCGCTTTGTGCGAAAAAACAAAGTAACTTATGATTTTTTAAGGTTTTCCATTCAATATAAGCGATTCAAGCACATCCTGCTTTTCGGAGGCGTACCTAAATCCAAGCAAAGTATGGAATTTCTTAATGTTATATGGTTTTTTGATGTAAAAACGGCCATGAAATTCTCGCCCAACCTGTGTTCTCAATTGGATGTGCGAAGTGGAAATTCCAAAATGTGCCAGCATAGCTCTTAATTGGTTAAGAAATAAAAGCAGATTTTCTATGCTTTTCTCATTTTTGGATAATACAAACTGTATCCTCCATTTGTTATGCGACGGTGCTGAACCTTCATTACCTATAATCGTTGAAAGAAAAGCTTTCTTTACATCATTAGAGCCGTGATATACCCAATCAGGAACCAAGAAAGGCTGTTTTACTTTATTACCCTCTGGTACACCCAAAGTTTTCAACATTCTCCCAAATTGTGTACCTTTAGAAAGTGCTACAGTATAATACTGAAATTGCAAAGATTTTGTCACAATAAAGTTTTCATCTCTAAATATTTTCTTAAAGTCATCTATGAAGCCACGGACATCTAAAAATTGATTAAACACAAAACGTACATTGGACCCAGACAAATGACCATCCCCTAAACAAAAAGCAACGACCGATGCTAAGAAATGCACGGTGGACTTCTTTGCTAACAAATGCTTGTCGTATTTTTTGAGGAAATCAACATTTACTGATGCAAGAGGCAAATGCTCATCGGCTTTCAATAGTTCGAAATTATGTTTCGTAATCTGCGCCAAAAGAAAAGTTCTATTAGGTAAATCATACGGCAACAAATAATTCTCGTAGAGATTATCTAAGGCTTCCCTATTGCTAACAGTATAATAAAAACCTTCATTCAACTGAGTCTGCGTTCTAAAAAGCATATTTTTTCTATATAGTTGACTAAGAACTCTACTTGTAGATTTACAATTGCTTTTGATGCCCTTCGACACATCAGCAGCACAGAATACCTCGTCAGGGTGGCTATGTACGAATCCTCTCACCTGTTCCGATATGTAATCTTCTGTCATAGGTTAAGTACCAATTTTTGATTTATAAGTTTCACGCGCACGTCCGGAAATTTGTCCAGTGGCTTTTTAAGCTTGATTTTGTGAATTTAAGCTGTCCAGTGGCTTGTCGAGTGGCTTTCTTTGGAGTGGTGATATCAGCTTCTTAAAATGAAAGTGGAGGCATTGGATGTATGTATATATCAGAAAAATTGAGTCATATTTGGTAGAAAATACTCAAAACTAAAATAGGTGGGAAAGACACAATCACCCAAACATATGTACTTCTTCTTCAGCTTCGTGCTGCTTGACTTTAGTCATTGCTTTTTCAAAGTCATCAGCGTTGACCTGCACTCGGTTCGCACGAATTGCAAAATAACCTGCTTCAGTTACTGCTGCCCTTATTTCTGCGCCCGTAAATTCTTCCATCTTCTTGGAGATACGCGAAAAGTCAACGGATTTTGCAATGTTAACACCACGCGAATGAATCTTGAGAACATCTTGACGACCATGCTCACTTGGAAGATTGATTTCGATGTGTCGATCCAACCGTCCCGGACGCATAATTGCGCTATCCAGAATATCTTTTCTATTTGTTGCTCCAATAATCTTGACATTGTCCAACGGCTTAAAGCCGTCAATTTCTGACAAGAGCTGCATAAATGTTCGATTGACTTCACGCTCTCCTGATGTGCCTATTTCCATACGCTTTGCCGCAAGAGCATCAAGTTCATCAATAAATACTATGCTTGGCGCTTTCTGTCGCGCAAGTTCAAAAATGTCTTTGACCAGCTTTGCGCCTTCGCCAATGAATTTCTGTACTAATTCACTTCCTGCAACATGAATAAAAGTTGAGCTTGTGCTGTTTGCCACTGCACGCGCAAGCAACGTTTTGCCAGTGCCAGGTGGACCATGAAGCAAGATGCCTTTTGGCGGTTTAATGCCAATCTTTTTGAACAGCTCGGGCTTTGTTAATGGTAATTCAATTACTTCGCGGACTTCCTGTACTTCTTTTTCCAGTCCGCCAATATCATCCCAGCTATCCTTCGGTTTTGTTACAATCACGAATTTTTCCACACTGAAACGGTGAGAGATGTTTATTTTCTGAACGACATTCAGATTTTTTTGTTCGACAAGGACAGTGTCACCTGGTTGAATACCTGTACAATCCGCAGAAACGTTGCACAAAAACTTGTTGCCGTTAGGAATGCGAATAATTGCCTGAGCGCCCAGCAATGCAACCGTTTCACACACCATGAGTGCAGGTGCTTTAAGGCGGCGCAACTCCTGGTCAAGACGACTTACTGTGTCACGCAACACCTGGACTTCTTCTTCCAGCGGGTTTGTTTCAGTAGTATAAGAATAAATGACTTGGTCAAGCTTATCCTTGGTGGACATTCTGCTGTTTAAATAAGGGTTATTTATAAAGTTACTTGCGGGTTTTGATTACACCTCAATATATTTAAAACGCGCACGACATGAACAGACCATGGCAGAACATGTTACAAGCGGAGTAAAACAGTGTATTGATGTGTCATGGGAAGCTTCTGTAGATATTACTCGACGTTTACGCAAAAAAGCTGGGACTTGGCAAGGCTCAACTGAGATTAAAAAGTGGAGAGCGTAGCGTACGTTTTAAACTTGTTAATAGTGGTCGTTGGGGCAGAAGGAATGCAAAAAAATACGTTAAAAATTGTTTTTTTCTTCCTTTCGTAACGGCAGACTGGGAGTCCATAGACTAAGCTGTATGGATTGCGAAGAGTCTTATTGAATTCTGAGCAGGTAATTATTTAAAACATCGTAACTTTCCTAAAAGCCATGAGTCAAGGGTTCAAAACAGTTCGGCAAAAAATCGAAGTAGAAGGAAAAAGGAATAAGAGAGTTCCTGGCTTTGTTGTTGACATGAGCGGTCACAATGTTTTGCAACCCAATCCGATGACTGATGATGAGTTCAAAGGATTTCTCGCTTCGCAGGGCCAAAAAAGGACAAAGTTTGATTCTGTCATTGAAAAAGCAATCAAATGGATAGCAGTTGAGTCGAAGTACATGTCCGATGTGAAAAAAGAGTTAGAAGCACTGCAATCTGGACTTAATGAACTTAAGGCGCCCTCGCGGGGAGGATGGCTAAGCTTCCTTAGTAGTAGCAATAGCACGAAACTGATTCGGAAAGCACTCAAGGATTTCAAAATGGTCGGACGATGCGAACGCCGTGAGGCTCGACTTGATAAAGAAATTGAGAAGATGCTCCAAGAGCTCAGAAGTCAGGTGAAAGCTACTGGTAGTCTTCAGGAGTTGGATGCTCTGAAACTGAGAATTGAAACTGAAGCGCGGAGCATCCTGAAAGAGACTTCGTTTTATGAAGGGGAAATCAAAAAGAAACTTGAGAAAATTCAGGATCTCGTCGGAAAACACGAAAGAAAAAGATCTCACGACGATTATATCATTTTAAAGAGGAGATTAAACTTTTGGTGGAAGAGATCAGAAAAGTAATTGACTGGATGAATGCACTTACTATAGACCTAAGGGAAGCACAAAAAGCATCAGAACGTTATTTTGCAGCGATTTATTCTGAGAGTCATGTAAGTAGTCCTTATGTCCGTCCTAATAAGTCTACACCATTTGACGATAAAATAATCGACCTGCTCAGGGGAGAAGGTGCATATAAATTATATTCCTTGAAAAATAGGCAAATGATATGGAATAAATGGAGACAAAGACTGGAACAAGAAACATCAGGTGGATCCATGCTGACCTTTCGGAATGTAGACCTCAGTGGACTGGATTTGACGGACTTTGATTTGAGTCACATGGATTTGAGTGGTGCAAAACTGAAAGATGCAAAACTAAATGGTGTTAATTTACGGCGTACTAATCTTGCCAAGTGTAATCTTCATGCTGCCAAACTAATCAACTGTGACCTGACTGAGGCTTTGTTACCACTAGCTAATCTTACAGGCGCGTTCATTCATGGAGGTCGTGCGTTTAGAACCCTCTTCATGAAAGCTGACTTTACTAATGCTACGGTCTTTGGAATTGATGTTAGTGGTTCGAATTTTGAGTATGCAAAACTGGAATGGGCAAAAGAATTTCAACCCCTCAACGTGAATCAGTCAGATTTTGTAGGTACCGGTTTGAAGTTTTCTGATTTAAAGAGAAAGAAAATCGCGGGTGTGGAGACTGCTACTTTTGACAGGTAATTATTTAAAACATCGTAACTTTCCTAAAAGCCATGAGTCAAGGGTTCAAAACAGTTCGGCAAAAAATTGAAGTTGAAGAAGGAAAAAGGAATAAGAGAGTTCCTGGTTTCGTTGTTGACATGAGTGGTCACAATGTTTTACAACCCAATCCCATGACTGACGATGAGTTCAAGAACTTTCTCGCTGCGCAGGGCCAAAAAAGAACTAAATTTGATGCTGTTGTTGAAAAAGCAATCAAATGGATAGCAGTTGAGTCGAAGTACATGTCCGATGTGAAAAAAGATTTAGAAGCACTGCAATCTGAACTTAAAGCGCCCTCGCGGCGAGGATGGCTAAGCTTCTTTAGTGGTAGCAATGGTACGAAACTGGTTAGGAAAGCTCTCAAAGATTTTCGGATGGTCGGACGATGCGAACGCCGTGAAGCTCGACTTGATAAAGAAATCGTGGATATCCTCGAGGAACTCAAAGGTCAAGTGTCTGCAACTGGTAGCCTTCATGAACTGGAAGCTCTCAAAGTAAAGATTGAGACTGAAGCACGGAGCATCTTAAAGGAAACTTCTTTTTATGAGGGCGGCATTAAGACAAAGCTGGAAAATATTCAGAAAGAAGTTCACATCGACGAAAGAATAGGAAGTTTTGTTGAGCTGCCACGTATGATGGACGAGCTGTTTAAAGATATCAACCGTGTGCTTGATTGGATGAACGGACTCACTATAAACTTGAGACAAGCACGACATGAATCAGAGCGATATTTTGCTGCGATTTACCCAAAAGGTTATTTTGGCGGCAATGAACCCCACGAGAATAAAACTACTGATTTGCTCAGAGGGGAAGGAGCGTACAAACTGTATTCGTTGGAACACAGACGGCTTGTATGGAATAAATGGAGAGTGAACCAAAAAAAAGGACACTTTACACAGGTGTCGCTCATGAACGCAAATCTTAGTGGATTAGATTTATCGGGATTTGATTTGAGGAAGGCAGACCTGCGCGGCGCAGACCTCAGCCATACAACACTTACAAGCACTAATCTTTCAGAAGCTGCGATGGAGAGAGCAAAACTCAGTCACGCTGCGATGAATCAAACCAATTTGAGAGGAACACATCTTCCTGATGCAAAGCTTGTCGAAGCTAAATTGACCGACTGTGACTTGAGTTATGCAGACTTAACACGTGCCAATCTTAAAGGCGCGTTAATTACCGGAGGGAGTGCAAGTAATGCTACTTTTCGTAATGCTGATTTTACAGGCACTACTGTGCAAGGAACTGATCTTGATGGGGCAGATTTTCGGGGTGTCCAATTGAAACGGACAAAGCAGTTTGTTCCGTTCAGCATTAGGAACACAGATTTAAGAGGGAGTGGTCTAAAAAGATATAATTTTAGTTTCACCCGTAATGTAATGTTCGCCAATTTTGATGATTGATTTTAGTAAGGACGTTAAATAGTCACCAATTCCTTCGTCAAATTCGTCAACACCTTCGGCTTGTCCTGCACAACAACCGTATCCTCAATCCGCACGCCAATGGGTGACTGATACACACCGGGTTCAATCGTAATAACCATGTTTTTCTGTAAAACATCTTTGCTTTTTGAGCTGACTGTGTTCCGTTTCTTTATTTAATAGTATGGGGCTTTTGCTTGTAATAAATCAGGATAAAGTTTGTTGTGCACTTTCTTTCAGTAAAGACCACTTAATTTTAGGATCTGCTTTCCAAAATTTATCTTTTCCTTTCTTCCTTCTAAGAAATACACACCCAGCATCTTCCAAATCTTTGATATAACTCGACATATTCGAACGTGGAATTTTTAGCTTATCTGATAATGATTTATTTGTGATTTCGGAATGCTTGGCAATTTCTTCTAAAACCTCCTTTTCTTTCGGCGTTAACCTATTGAGATATCTTTTCTCCAATATGTCTTTCAATGCTTTGGCGAGTCTGTTCTTATCAAGTATCACTGGGCTTTCAGACGTCGCATGAAATACTGCGGTGGATAAGCTGTTGAGTATATCTCTTATGTTTCCCTCCATTAATTTGTAAAGTATTTGTAGGCAGTCTTCTGTATATGGATAGATTAAATTAAAGTCTTTAGAGATGCGCAATCCTTCAAATCTCAATTTAATTACTTCTTTGACTTCATTGTAACTCAAGGTTTCAATATGGAATGGAGTATCGGATAGCGTAGAAGCAAATCTAGGAACGCTTTGGAGAATTGAAAAAGCGGTGAGGTTTCCAATAAAGACGAAATGAACTCCTTTTGTTTGGAAAAAATCTCTCAGATTTTCAAATAGACGTCGAATATTTTTTTCACTGACTAATTCTAAATTGTTGTAGTGAATTATTATTTCTTTCTTTGTGGATTTATTTATTTCATCAATTAATTCATAAAAAAAGTTTTGTAAGCTCACTGATGATAATACCTCTGTCTGTTTTTGTTCCGATTCATAATTTCCACCAAATCCGGCAATTGAGAGGCCACCACTAATACTTATTCTTCCAATTTCAAACAGACTCTCAAGTTTTTTGTATGTGTTATGACTTGTTGGCTTGTCTTTCATTAATTTCAATGTCGAATAAATTGCAGATAATGTGTTTAAAATAAATTCGTCAGGCGTCCATTTATCCTGAGTAGTTATTTCTTTAAAATGTGTAAAAAATCCTTTTTCAAAAGCTGAATGCCTGACAACGTTAACAAATGATGTCTTTCCAATGCCAATATCACCATAAACGAATGTTCTTGAGCCTCCTTTGGACGCAACAATCCGACTTAGTCTCTTAATGTATTCGCCACGACCCACAAAAGAAGTGATTGGTATGGCACCACCTATAACTAAAATAGGGGACGTGGAAAATGGATTTTCTGTTAGACCGTACAGTTCCCAGATGTCTTTTAGAGAATCATTGTTCAACATAAAGATGGGTAGTGAGTTTATATTTATAAGTTTTCCCATAATTATACAAAATAGTATAACCAATTTAGTGAAATGATTATAACTTTTTGAATAACTAACTGATTATAACTATGCGGATTTAAGCTAAAAACTGAATTTCTCACTTCACCACAACCAATTCCTTCGTCAAATTCGTCAACACTTTCGGCTTATCCTGCACAACAACCGTATCCTCTATCCGCACGCCAATAGGTGACTGATACGCACCTGGTTCAATCGTAATAACCATGTTTTTTTGTAAAATATCTTTGCTTTTTGCGCTGACGTTCGGCAATTCGTGAACGTCAAGCCCGATGCCATGTCCAAGACTGTGAATGAAGTGCTTGTTCCATAAACCAAGCGATTTTCGCGTGACTGCATCAAGAACTGAACATTTCACGCCCGGCTTTACACGATACAACGCAGCTTCTTGCGCTTTCCTAACAATGCTATACACTTTCTTCTGCTCTGTTGTTGGTGTTCCAATCGCAATCGTTCGTGTGCAATCAGAACAATAGCCTTTGTAGCTTGCGCCGAAATCGATAACACACAAGCCTTTGTTCAATCTTGTCTGTTGCGTTGTATGATGAGGGGTTGCTGCGTGTTCGCCGGATGCAACAATTGTTGGAAAAGCTGGTGTTGCGCCTTGCTTTGCCATTTCGTATTCGAGAAATGCCTTGACGTCAGCTTCGGTTTTATAATCAAACGTGCTCAGCATTTTTGTGTATGCGCGATTAGCGATGCGCGCTGCTTCTGAAAGAATGTCCAGCTCATCCTGACGTTTTATCATTCGCATCTTTTCCATGTCAGGACCAACATCAACAAACTTGGCTCGAGGAAATGTTTTTTTCAGCCTATTAAAGCGAAGAACTGATGTTTGCTCAAAATCAATGCCAACGCTTCGTGGTTTCAATTGCTTTAAGATATCTGGAAGGGGTGTTGTCAAAACGCGTGAAGGAATGTTGAATTTTTTGCCTGCATCGAGAGGAGAAATATAGAGTTTCTTGTCTTCTTTCGTGATGCACAGCGCTACGTGAGTCAATGGCACGCCCGCATGATAAGTGATGTTACTCAATGGTGCTTCGTCCGCAATAAGAAGCGTCACGTCAGTCTTTTTCATGGAGTGATAAAGATTTATAAAGCATAAAAATGTTTGTTTTTTGATGAAGTGGATTCTTAAGAATGGTATGACGCTCATCTATGAGCCGAAGGATACTGCGTCCGTCGCAATCCAGGTGCTTGTCAATGTCGGGAGCAATCATGAGACGGCAAAACAACGCGGCATCAGCCACTTTATTGAGCACATGGTGTTTGAAGGAACGACAACACGTTTAAATGCAAGAGCTATCACAAACGAAATTGAAAAAGTCGGCGGGATTTCGAATGCATACACGACGACAACACGTACTTGTTATCATGCAAAAGTGCCACGAAAGCATTTTCACATAGCGCTTGAAATAATCGCTGACATATTGCAAAACCCGTTGTTGCGCGACAACGATACACAGCGACAGAAGCACATCCTGTTTAAAGAGATAGATTTGGTCACAGACGAGCCGCGCTTTCATCAGTGGGTGTTGTTCCAGCAGGCATTGTTCTTGAAACATCCCAGCAGGTTTCCAACTTATGGCACGCGAAACACTGTGCAACGGATGACCTCAAAGGATTTACAACACTTTTTTGATACAATGTATCATCCGAGAAACATGATTATGGCGGTTGTTGGACGGGTAAAAGATGTTAAAAAAGAAGTTGAACGGCTTTTTTCAGCACAAAATAAGAAAAGGTGTGTATGGCCCAACGTCCATGAGCCTGCTCAACAAAAGGTTCGCATCAAGTCAGAAAAAAGAAAAGGCGTAAGCAGCACGTATCTCGTCGTCGGACATCGAACCGTACCCAGATTACACCCTGATAGTGTTGTGCTTGACGTTATCGAAGGAATCGTTGGACGCGGACAAAGTGGATGGATGTTTGACGAAATCCGCAACAAAGAAGGATTAGCATATGAAGTCGGTGTTGAAGTTGCAAGCGAACAGGATTATGGTTTTTTTGCAACATTTGCAAGCGTCGATAAAAAGAATAAAGATAAGACGAAAGAGCTGATTTTGTCGCAGCTGAAAAAGCTGGAAAAAGTGCCAGCGCTGGAAGTTGAAGAAGCAAAGACATACGTCGAAGGCGGCTTTCTTCTGGATTTTGAGGATACGCAGCGATTAGCGGATGAACTATTGTTCTGGGAGCAGGTCGGAGATGTGCGAGCATTCTATCAATACTTGAACAACATCAGAAAAGTAACGGTTGCGGATGTTCAGCGTGTTGCAAAGAAATATTTTACGAAGCCGCATGTGATTGCGGTGATTGAAGGAAGTGATAGGTTTAATAAGAATCGAAGTCCCCTCAGTTCACGAGGGGTTTACAGAAACCCAGTGAGTACTTTCTGATTTTTGTGTAATGCTGCCATCGTCAGCTCATATCGTGGGTCTCCAAACTCTTTCCATTGTTTTGCGAGATACTTGAACAATGAAAGCCACTGGACAAACGATTCAAGGCTCAATTCTTGACAAATTAAGCTCATTTTTGCTTTTTTCAGAGCCACTGGACAAAAAATAAGCTCCACTGGACAACCGTGCGCGTGAGATATATAAATGGAGAAATCAAGAAAGATTTGATGAAAACCTATCAATTCCGTCTCTATCCCAGCGAGCAGGTTGAGCAGAAGATGTTTGATACTATTGAGTTATGCAGACAGACGTACAACATTCTTTTATGCGAGCTTCAGGAACAAAAAGTTATAGACCGAGCACAGATTCAAGGCATCATCCCTGATATGAAAATCTGCGACAGCAGATTCAAAAGGCTCTACTCAAAAACCATGCAGTACGAATGTTACCGCTTGTTCTCAAACCTGCGTGCTTTGGCACAGACGAAGAAGCGAGGTAGAAACGTTGGCTCGTTGCGCTTCAAAGGCAAAGGCTGGTTCAAGACTTTCACATATAACCAAAGCGGTTTCAAACTGCTCGGAACAGGTAAGCGCAACAACACACTCTGTCTGTCAAAGATTGGAGATATTCCAATTCGCTGCCATCGTGTTATCAAAGGAGAAATCAAACAAGTGACAATCAAGCATGAACAATCAGGCAAGTGGTTTGCTTATGTTGTCAGCGATGAAAAGAAAACAATTGTTCAGCAGCCAATCAAGAATGTTGTTGGTATTGATGTAGGTCTTGACAATTTTGTGTATGACAGTGATGGTCATGTCGTGAAAAATCCAAGACACCTGAAACATAATGAAATAAAATTGACAAAGCTGCAACAAAATCTTTCACGAAAAAAGAAAGGCAGCAAGAATCGTGTTAAACAGAGGATAAGAGTTGCTTGCAGACATGAAAAAATAAAAAACATCCGCAATGATTTTCTGCACAAAATTTCTTATTATTACACAACAAATTATGATGCGATTGGCATGGAAGACATGTCAATGCAAATAAAAAAAGATATGTTTTCAAAATCAAGGCAGGATGCATCGTGGGGACGACTGCGACAGTTCATGGCGTACAAGGCTGCAAGTGCTGGTAAGCTATTGATACCTGTTGCAACGAAAGGGACGACACAACGATGCAGTCAGTGCCAGACAATAGTGCCAAAAGAGTTATGGCAGCGAACCCATGAATGCAGCAACTGCGGTTTTACTGCACCGAGAGATTATAATGCGGCACTTGAAATAAAGCGTCTAACGCTCAAAGAGATAGGCTGGGGCACAGCCGAATCAACGCTTGTGGAGATGGAGCAGGTAGCTCTGTCAGTGAAGCAAGAGGCTCCTCTCTTTTAGAGGGAGAGTATGTCACCAAATGTTAATAATCATTAGTATATTTTTGGGAACCACAATTTTTATAAATAACTATTAGTAACTATTAGTTATGGCAAAAAAACTCATTTTGGATTGCGAAGATGAATTATGGAAAGAAGTCCTGAAATTTAAGATAGACCATGATTTTAGAAACAACAACGAAGCTGTTATAGAGCTGCTGAAGAAGGGATTGAAGCATGGATAAAGCTGTTCAAACAAAACTCATTCAAACACTTGAAGACATCAAAAAAATGGATGAGAATGATAGTGAATACTGGAGCGCAAGAGAATTAGCACCATTACTGGATTATTCAACGTATGATACATTCTTGGCAGTCGTTGAAAGAGCTATGCAATCGTGCAAAACAAGTGGTATTGAACCTGACAATCATTTTAAGAAAACTGCTTTATTTACGGAAAAAGGGAGAGCAGTTCCAGACTATAAACTAAGCAGATACGCCTGTTATATAATAGCACAAAATGGAAGCCCGACCAAAGCAGCAATTGCAACTGCACAAATGTATTTTGCTGTGCAGACAAGACGACAGGAGGTAATGAGCACCCATATCGAAGAAATAAAGAGAATTGAAGCACGGAAAAAACTTACCGAGACAGAAAAAAGATTTGCAGAAACGTTATACCAACGTGGGATTGATGGGAAAGGGATAAGTGAAATAAGGTCAGTTGGTGACGAAGTTCTATTTGGCGGCAACACGACGCAGCAAATGAAAGAAAAATTAGGAGTGGCGCCATCGAAACCGCTTGCAGATTTCTTACCAACAGTTACGATTAAAGCGAAAGACTTGGCTGCTGAGATTACTACTGTAAATACAAGAGAAAAAAATCTGTCCGGAAAACCAAAGATAAAAGAAGAACATAAAACAAATAATAGTGAAGTTCGAGAACTATTAGGGAGAAGAGGTATTATTCCAGAAAAATTGCCGAAAGAAGATGATATAAAAAAAGTTGAAACCAAATTGCGAAAGACATTTGGCCAAATAGAATCTAAAGAAAGTTCTTAATGAGAATCGAAGTCCCCTCTAATTTGGAGGGGTTGAGAAAAACCCAGTAAGCACTTTCTGATTTTGGTGTAGCGCTGCCATGGTCATCTCGTATCTTGGGTCTCCAAACTCTTTCCATTGCTTTGCGAGATACTTTAACAAAGAAAGCCACTGGACACATGATATGCTTCACTAAATGCTGATAAATAAGCTCATTTTTGCTTTTTTCAGAGCCACTGGACAAAAAATAAGCTCCACTGGACAACCGTGCGCGTGAAGTATATAAATGGATAAATCAAGAAAGATTGGATGAAAACATACCAATTCCGCTTGTATCCAAGCGAGCAGGTCGAGCAGAAGATGTTTGACACATTGGAGCTGACTCGACAGACGTACAACATTCTTTTAGGCGAGCTTCAGGAACAAAAAGTTATAGACCGAGCGCAGATTCAGGGCATCATCCCTGACATGAAAATCTGCGACAGCAGATTCAAAAGGCTCCACTCAAAGACAATGCAGTACGAATGTTACCGCTTGTTCTCGAATTTGCGTGCCTTGGCACAGACGAAGAAGCAAGGTAGAAACGTTGGCTCGTTGCGCTTCAAAGGCAAAGGCTGGTTCAAGACTTTCACATATAACCAAAGCGGATTCAAACTGATTGGAACAGGTAAGCGCAACAACACACTCCGTCTGTCAAAGATTGGTGATATTCCAATTCGCTGCCATCGTGTTATCAAAGGAGAAATCAAACAAGTGACAATCAAGCATGAACAATCAGGCAAGTGGTTTGCGTTTGTTGTGAGCGATGAGAAGAAATCCATTGTTCAGCAGCCCATCACGAAAGTTGTTGGTATTGATGTAGGTCTTGACAATTTTGTGTATGACAGTGATGGTCATGCAGTCAAAAATCCACGACACCTGAAACATAATGAAATAAAATTGACAAAGCTACAACAAAATCTTTCACGAAAAAAGAAAGGAAGCAAGAATCGTGTTAAACAGAGGATAAGAGTTGCTTGCAGACATGAAAAGATAAAAAACATCCGCACAGATTTTCTGCACAAGCTTTCATATTATTACACAACACAGTATGATGCGATTGGTATGGAAGACATGCCGATGACATTGAAGAAAGATAAGTTTTCAAAATCAAGGCAGGACGCATCGTGGGGACGACTGCGACAGTTCATAGCGTACAAGGCTGCAAGTGCTGGTAAGCTGTTGATACCTGTTGCAACGAAAGGGACGACACAACGATGTAGCCAGTGCCAAACAATAGTGCCGAAAGAGTTATGGCAGCGAACACATGAATGCAGCAATTGTGGTTTTATTGCACCGAGAGATTACAATTCGGCACTTGAAATAAAGCGTCTAACGCTCAAAGAGATAGGCTGGGACACAGCCGAATCAACGCTTGTGGAGATGGAGCAGGTAGCTCTGTCAGTGAAGCAAGAGGCTCCTCTCTTTTAGAGGGAGAGTATGTCACTTGAGTTT
>Ga0209541_10009207_pt1 | contig 16042 bp, 16 predicted proteins | sample RifCSPlowO2_01_FD_184027 | JGI IMG/M metagenome (GOLD analysis project Ga0209541, IMG submission 184027) | Groundwater microbial communities from Rifle, Colorado - Rifle CSP2_plank lowO2_0.1 (SPAdes) (version 2) | ecosystem: Environmental > Aquatic > Deep subsurface > Groundwater | place...
GTACTGGCTCGCTAGCAGCACCGCTGCGCGACAGGTTTGGGATGATTCACCGGCTGGAATTTTATAACCCAGATGAAATAAAGAGTATTATTATGCGCTCGGCCAAAATACTTGGCATTAAAATTAACAAAGACGCGGCTAGCGAGCTGGCTCACCGGGCGCGCCTAACGCCGCGAATAGCCAACCGCCTGCTGCGCCGAGTGCGCGACTACGCCGACGTCAACGGCGATGGAATAATTGATACTGACATAAACCGCGAGGCATTATTATTACTGGAAATTGATGACCTTGGATTGGAGCCGACCGACCGTATGTTACTGGAAGCGATCATTGACAATTATAACGGCGGCCCGGTAGGGGTGGAAACTTTGGCGGCCATGACAGCCGAAGAACGTCCGACGATAGAAGATTTTTACGAGCCGTATCTGATGCAAATTGGCTTATTAGAGCGCACACCGCGTGGCCGAAAAGTTACGCCCAAAGCCTACAAGCACCTCAAAAAAGACAAAAAGGATAATGGTAAACAAACAAAATTGGTATAATCAATGACAATGGAAGAAAACACTGCAAAAACAGCAAGCACTGAACACCGCGAGCAAGAGAGCAATAAGCTAAGCGCGCTGGGTAAGTCCCTTTTCAAATATGTGGAATTTGATGATAGCGAAACAATACTGGCCGAAGTGCGTAAGCACCCGTTTGGCATGTTTCTTATTATTTGCACGGGGATAATCATTGCACTGATATTGATGGTTGTTCTGGTGGTGTTGGCTCTAAATCTTGACACATTTGGTGTTGTGGAAGAAGGAGGATCGAGTGCTTTTAGCGGTATTTTGGTTGGCCTTGGCCTAGTTCTATCATTATTGACAACTATAATAACTGGCATCACGGCAATTCTTTACAGACTAAATGTTGTTTATGTGACCAACGAGAAGATTGCCCAAGTAAATTACATGGGTTTATTTCACCGAGAAGTTAGTCAATTAAATATTGGTAAGGTTGAAGACGTTACTATAACGCAGCGCGGGGTGTTTGCCTACATATTTAATTATGGAACTTTTCAGGTAGAAACAGCTGGAGAACTACCCAACAAGCAGTTTACGTACGTTTCAAAACCCCACGAAATATCGAAAATTATTATTGATGCGCACGAGTTATACGTAGAAAAATACGGTAACTAACAACAATTTATTCCTGGAAAGGGTTTTCGCGGGCATTGTTGAAAAGCGTTTGGACATTAGAGCTATTATCTTGTAACTGCTTTATTTTATCAATTACAGACTGATCGATTTTAGGACGCTGGACCGTTTTTAATTTTGCTGCAATAGCGTCTTCATCGGGCGCTTTATTATTGAGCTGGTTAATTCTAAACACTAATAGGCTGTAAACCAGTAGCAAGGTTATGAAGAAAATAAACACAACATATTGGCGCAATTTTAGAAGAAAGTTAATGAGTTTGGTTTGAATGGTTTTAATATCTATTTTCATGGTTTTATGTAGGTGTTTAATACTAACGTAAACGCTAACTTATCCGGGCTTTTAGCAATTGGTTGAATTGTAACGCTGGTTACTTGTGCGGTTCGACGGTTTTGTTCCAGTTTGTCTAGAAAATTGATCAAACCGCTATAAGAAACCGGATTGTTTGAGTCCTGCAGAATAGTAATTTCCATACTGTAAACACCTTTAATGCCTTCCACTGGCTTGACTTGTGTAACTGGCGGGGCGGTTTCCTTTTTAGCTGAATCGCTTCCCTCTGTTTTATCTGTGCTGGTAGGGGTAGCCGCTTTTTGACCTAGGGAAGAAGCTGGGAAACTAATAGAACTTAGCTTGATTCCACTTTCGCTGGCAATTTTGGTGATTTCGCGGACGGCGGCGGCTTGATCCTTATCTTGAGGAACGATAGCTTTGGCTTCTTTGTTAAGTTCTGAGTATTTTTCGACGTCCTTCTTGGCTTGGGTAATGGAAGTTTGCTGTTCGTTTAATACTTCATTATCAAGCTTTAGGCTGACTAATTTCTTGGATTGTTTCTGCAAAATACTATTGCCAAGAATAGCCATAGCAATAATCCCACTGCCAAGCAACGATACTAAAATAATCATGCCGATATAAACGCGTTTGCTATTCATTAATTATTTCCTTTCGGCGCTGTGGTATTAATAAATAGGAATGGATTGCTTTTAGCAAACTGGGCGCGGATTGTTACGGTACAGGGGTAGCGCGGATTGGCGGAGCTTGAACTGCCACAAGTAACATTAATTAGGTCGGCTTTGTCAAAAATCTTGTTAGCCGGATCCTGAAGATTTAATTGTACTTGAGTAGCAGTATTATAATCTGTGGCGACAGCGGTTAAATCAATTCCACCGGACGTTTTAGCAATTTTTAGGTCGGTCAGAACAGCGCTGGATGGAATAGCTGTACCAATTTGTTTAATAAGCTTAGAAAACAATATTTCTCTGGACAAGACTTGAACGACTAATTTCAAGTTGTCCGAAATTTCTTGAACACTCTTCTGAGTTTCTTCGAGTTTTTGGGCGCCTAAGCCCTGATTGGTTTTATCAATTTGTGAAGAATATGACCTGATGGATTGGTTTATGTAAAAAAGCCCGAACAGAATGACAACACCGGTACCAGCCATACCAGCCAAACACGCTAATGCCCATTTTGACAGCTTGGTGTTTTGGCGGGCATATGAGATATTTTGTTTAACGTCTGGCGGCAAGAGATTAATCATGAAAAAATCTCCTTTGGATTTATAAGAGCTAAACCGGCGACTGTAACATATAAAGACCGTTCCACCATACTGGGCGGTTGCAGTTTGGAAAAACTGATATGCTGCCAAGGATCGGTTGTGCGCACCGGCAGACGAAGCAAATTGGTTAGATAGTCGTTGATGCCGGGCATATTGGCGCCGCCGCCCATGGCTACCACTTGGCTTATTTTTCGCTGGGCGCCATAGCGTTCTTCGTAGTAGCGGATCATACGCTTAGTCTCCTTTAGTAATGATTCCAGAATCGGCCGCAGAGCTTCATTTATCTCTTTTTGTTTTTTGCTGTAGTCAAGCCCGTATTTGGTTTTAATGACGTTAGCTTCTTGCCTGGTTACACCTAGTTTTTCGGCTATCAAAGAGGTAAAATTATCGCCGCCGCCATCTATGGTACCGGTTACGATAAGTGTTTTATCAAATACTGTAATGTCTGAAGAAACAGAGCCGAAATCAATTAAAACTGTTGGAATGTCATTTAGCTCGGTTTGTATAAACAACCGGCTGGCGGCGCCAATGGTTGTTTCCATGGCGACCACCTCCAGACCCATCAAACGGGCCAGGGTGATATAAGAATCAATTATTTTTTTCGGCACTGCCACGGCAAATAGCTCAATTTCTTTATCCGTACGTTTTATGACATTGTAATCCATATAAAGTTCGTCAATTGGGACGGGGATGTATTGTTCAGCTTCCATCCGAACGGCGTCGCTTAACTCTTTATCGCTCAGCTTAGGCAACTTAATAATGCGGCTAAAAGTTCGCGAAGCTGGCACGGCAATGGCCACGCGGCGGGTATTTATTTCACCCACAACGTGGTGTTTAAGAAGCTCTTGGGCTGATTTAGCGATAATTACCGGATCCATTACTACACCGTCTTTGACAGCCTTATCATCAAAATCGTTGACGCCGTAGCCCGATACGAGAGGCTTTTTGTTTAACCACTCCATTTGCATTACCTTGATTGAACTAAAACCAATATCCAGCCCGAATAGCGGTTTGTCGTGATAAAAATTAGCAGTATTATTTTTCATGCTTGCCCATCATATAAAGCATTACAACTTCATCAGTTAATATAACATAGTTTATCCTTACGCGCACCTCACACTTGGGCTAGTTTGGGTGCGCTCCGCAAGTAACGCAAAGGAACCGTACTTTATGGTATGGTGACTGCGTATCGTAAAGGAGCAAGCCCGAAATAGCCAAGAGGCCAGTGTAGTTTCTGGCTTCGCCAGGAAGCAGGCCTGCCCGCTGTGCCAGCATGGCAGGCGGGCTGGCAGGTGTTAAGTGCGCGTCTTAAAGGACACGATACCGGGTAGCTAGCCAGCTAAGATCTACTGGTATTAAATTAACGGGGAAGGTGGGATCTAGTTTTAGATCAAATGGCGTGCCGGGGTTGGTGGCGATATAAATATTTTTGCCCGACACTCCGCCAAAAGCTGGTGAAGCACTAAACTTAGTTTTATCAAAACAAACACCATTTGAGGCTGCAAAATATATATTTGGAGCAGAACTGGTACCGCTATTACCGAGATAGACGGCTCCCCCGAAGGGGCAGACAAATATCTTAGATAACGGATCCGTCCCATAAACCATAAAAATAATCGGCCCGCTACCGGCAGCTACGTTAATGCTGGCGAAATTTAGGGCTCCTTCCACAAAAACGAATTTAATACCGTTAGGACTGTTGTCCGGATTATAAAACGTTGGGTTACAGGCCGTTGCGGCACACAACTTAGCTCGGATATGAACATGGTCTTCTATATTGTACTGGCCGGTTTGCAAATATAAATCACCACCACTACCGCATGATGAACTTATACCGTTGCCACTGTCGGGATAGTGAGTCTTTTTAGCGTTGCCAGTACTTGGTATATGGCGCGGGAAAGCGCCAGTTGTCCAGTCAGCACAATTATTGGCTGAATTTTGATATGAATTATCCATGTACTGCGACCAAGGTATGTAAGTTGATTGAATAGTTGGTAGATTAGGCTGATTGGCGGAAACATCAAAATCAGCATTACTATTATTCCCAGGAGGATCAATGCAGTTATTATAACCCAGAATCAATTTAGTTTTGGTCTGACCGGGATTACTAAAAGAAGAAGGTTTAACTAAATTACCAGTACCGAGAATAGAACATATCTTGCCCAGAAAAGTTGACTGACCGCTAACGGTAATATTTTCAGCTATAAAATTAGTCGTGTTTTTTGTCATCATTATAAAGCCATTCAACAGAACATCCTTTGCCTCGATATTTTTTACGCCGCTTTGGATATAAATAATATTTCTACTTAACAGAGAAGGTGCGAAACTTGATGAACTTCTTTGAGCAATAACCTCAACTGTTTTAGTAAAACTAGCAGTCGGCGCGTTAGCCGGCGCATAAACCTTCCCAGTAGCAGTTATGATTTTTTCTTTTTCGCCGCTGCCAGCAGCAACACTAACTGTGAAAGTTGATTTATATAGGTCGTTACGAAGTATCTGTACTTCACTACTAGTACCGGTGTATGTTTCATTACCAGTGTTTAATATGGCGATGGCGCTATCGGCGCCTGATTCGGCAGAATATTGTGCTTGGAGCAACATAATACGGTTGCGAGCTCGGGTTAGATTAGCTCCAGCTAGTACAATCAGGGCGGATATAACGGTTGTTAAGAACAGCGTTACTACCAAAATAGATACAATAACTGAGCCTTTTTGATTATTTTTTGGTAGTGATGTGTTCATTGGCGGCACCTTTCTTTTTAAGTATTTCTTAGCGCGACGCGGATTATGGTTGAATTAACCGTAGCGTTGGTTTTTTGAAATATGGGTTTTTTGCTGATATTAATAGTAAGCTCTAAAACTTCCACTGTCGGATAATCAGGACCGGCATAATCATTGATATCTGGATCCCAAATGGAATGATAATCTATCAGGTTTCCATTACGAGAAAAATATTTAGTATCTACCGAAGCTACATCGCTGCTAATGGTTTTGTCGGCCGGACAATTAGCAGTGGCAATAGCTGGCGGGCAGCTGGTCTTAAGGCGATTATCGGTAGCTAGAGGATTAGCCAGTGAGCGTAGCAATAAATTTTTTGTTGTACCATCCAGATATAATACAAACTCATCCTCATAAGGTTGAGAGCCATTTAAAATTATGGCTTTTGAAGAATTAACACTGGCGCGGCGAAAGTAAAGTAGGGGTGTTGTGGTATTGGTGCTACCGATTGGTGTATTTCCCGGAACAGCGTGGATTGGGATCCAATACAAGTTGGATGCATCAGCCGGATCTGGGTTGTTGGTATTGTTGTCAGCAATGCCGTTTTGGTTTAATAGACCGGATGAATCGCCGATGGCGGTGCGCAAATAATCTTGGGCATTCAAGCGTGTAACAAACGTGTCAAGATCGGCCTCAAGTAAATAGCCGTATCGCCAAAAACTTATCATAAAAAACAAAATTAATCCCACAAAAATACTAGATACGACCATAACACTAATTAGTTCCGGCATCGTGAAACCCTGCTCGTTGTTTTTCATTGCTGGGCTATCCCGTTCCTGGTGATTAATAAGCGCAAACCAAGTGGTGGCGCCGAACCCTTAACGTAAGGGACGCTAATATCAATTATTTTGGAATCGGGAACAGTTTTTAATGGATCGCTATCTGGTAGCGAACCCGTCTCCGTTACTGATAGAGAAGGGGTATATGTCACGGTGCCGGTACCACCGCCTTCTATGGTAAAAGTGTTGTTGGGGTAACAGTTGCTAATACTGGTAATGGAGTCGTAAACTAGGGCTCGGTCAATCTCTGGGCAGGCGCTTAAGACCGCATACATTTCGTTTAGTTGTTTAGCTATTGTGTAAGAACGCCGTACGGCGTCATAGCCATTGGAGATACCTACGACAATTAGCGGAAATATAACACAAGCTATCAGTAGTTCAACTGACGTAAACCCCTTCTGCTTCAATTTCATCAAATATCTCTTCATACTTAAGCTTTATTATAAAGCATCAATACAAAATCCCGAGGCTTTTACCCCTCGGGACTATTAGTTTGCGACTTTAGCTGATCTTAGTTAAGGTTGCTTTTTGCAAATGTACCGCCGCCTTCTAACGTAGCTGTTAGGGTGTAGGTTGCACATCCTGTTCCAGCATCAGTGCCATCAACACAGTCGGCTGGGCCAACAGCGTAGCTGTAAGCATTAGCGGCTGCTGCACCTACTAGCGTCTGAGCGGCACCCTTAGGATCTTTCAGCGCTTCAGCGTCGAGACCCTTCATGTTTGTACCCCTCCAGCCACTGTCGTTCATGTGAGCCAGTGTTGGGTAATTGCCGTTTTGGGCATAATACGCCTCCACCTGGCCATGCACGGCCTTAATGTCTGTTGTGCGCTCGGTATCACGCGCTTTCTTTTGAATACCGGTGAACGTTGTGATAACCAATGCGGCCAAGATGCCGATTACGACGATCACTATTAATAGTTCCACGATGGTGAAACCTTGTTGTTTGCTTTTTAGTGAGATCATGAGGACCCACCCTCCTTATATTAAATTTTGATTAAGATATTCTAAAATTGCACAAATGCTTTCTTAGAAAGTATCTGTTTAATGATTATAAACATAAACATCATCAGGTCAAGCACTTTTTGCTAGTTGTTGCCGATGTTTTTGCTTAGCGAGGCAATCGGCCCCATCACGCTGGCCGCAATAACACCTACAATACTACCCAAGATAATTATCATTAACGGTTCAATAATGGAGCTTAACCCGTCAATTATTACATTAACTTCTTCTTCATAAAAGTCGGCTACTTTCACCAAAATTGTATCTACCTGGCCAGTTTCTTCGCCGACGGCTAGCATTTGGCTGACAATCGGTGGAAAGTGTTTGCTTTTTGAAAGCGGCTCAGACAGTTGCTTACCGTTCTTAACCTCTTTAGCGGCAGCCTTTAGCTCTTCTTCTATGACTTTGTTGCCAATAGCGCCGCCGGTAACGTCTAATGCATTTAGTACATCTACGCCGGCCGACATCAAAGAAGCAAACGTTCGGGAAAACCTGGCTATGGCAACTTTTATAATGATGTTTTTGACCACAGGGATTCTAAGTAGAAGGGCGTGGAACTTGTATTTGCCGCCCGGTGTTTTTATGTAACGCCGGATCGCATAGGTAATAGCAACAAAAATAATTATTACAAAAACGGCATTATGCTGCATAAAAGTGCTGATACTAAGCATGGCCTGGGTATAAATAGGCAACTTGGCATCCGGTCCGCCCAAGTCATTAAGAATTTTGGCGATTTTGGGGATGACAAAAATCATAATCCCAAAAAAAGCAAATACGGTAATTGTAAGAATTACAACAGGGTATGTCATAGCGCTTTTAATTTTCTTGCGAATACTGGCATCTTGTTCCACCTGGGAAGCCAAGCGCTTTAAAATATCGTCCAAAATACCACCGGCCTCGCCGGCTCGAACCATGTTTACGTAAACTTCAGAAAAAATATGAGGGTATTTTTCGAAGCTGTCCGCTAAGGACATTCCACTCTCTATATCTTTAGTGATATTGCCGATGACTTGTTGGAAGTACTTGCTGTCACACTGGCTTTGAAGGGTAGACATAGACCGAACCAGCGGTACGCCAGCCGAAATCATAGTAGAAAGCTGGCGGGTAAAAACTACCAAATCTTTTAGTTTAACTTTTTTTGCGCGCTTGGACTTGCCAAACAAGCCGCCTTTGGAATTATCGATCTTAATAATAATCGGTCGCAGACCTTGGCGAGTCAAAACCTCTACCAACGCCTCTTTATTGGCCGCGTCGGAAGTTCCACTGACTGTTTTGCCTTCTTTTGTTGTTGCCGTGTATGAAAATTGCATAATATTTATTTCTCCGAGGTAACGCGCAAAATTTCTTCTATGGTGGTTTGACCGCGCAGAGCTTTGACGAAGCCGTCAATCTGCATAGTAATCATACCCTCTTTGATGGCCTGTGTTTGAATTACATCGCTAGTGGCATTGCTGACAATAAGTTCCTGTAGGGCCTGCGTAGAGCCCAGCGTCTCATAAATGCCCAGCCGGCCTTTGTAACCGGTATGCCCGCAGGTCTCGCAGCCCTCGTCGTGGGCTTTCCAAAGTTTCAGGATTTTGGTTTCGCTGCTGCCAAGTTCGGAAGACGATCGTTTATTGACTTTGCTCATATTGGTTTGGCCGATGCCGCCCTCCAACGCTTGAACCTCTAGGGCGTGAATTTGCTTCATAACGGCGGAATCATCGGTACCAAAAATTTCATTAACTTGCTTAACAATAGCTTCGCTGGGTTCATAGTCTTCGCGGCAATCAATGCAAACTCGCCGTACCAAGCGCTGTCCGATGACAGCCCGAACCGTAGAAGCAATCAAAAATGGCTCAATACCCATGTCTAGCAAGCGCGGCAAACAGGTAGCAGCATTGTTGGTGTGCAGGGTAGAGAAAACTAAGTGCCCAGTCAGGGCGGCCTGGACGGCCAAGTTAGCTGTTTCGGTGTCGCGAATCTCGCCGACCATAATAATGTTTGGGTCCTGCCGAAGCAAAGCTCGCAGGCCGTTAGCAAAAGTCATATTTGCCTTGGGGTTGACCTGCGTTTGATTTGTGCCGGGGATGCGATATTCTATCGGGTCTTCAACGGTAGAGATATTTACGGTCGGGCTATTCAAGATGCTAAGCACGCTAAAAAGCGTGGTGGATTTGCCCGAACCGGTTGGCCCGGTAACCAGCAACATGCCGTGCGGTTGAACGATAGCCTTGTTGATGATTTGCAATGACGTACCCCAAAAGCCAAGTTCTTCAAGCGTAGAAGCTTTGGTTGACTCGTCCAAAATCCTCATCACTACCTTTTCGCCGTCGGAAATTGGCAAAGTTGAAACGCGCAGGGCAAACAATTGGTCGTTAATCTGAACTTTAAAACGGCCATCCTGTGGCGCGCGTCGCTCGTCAATTTTTAAGTTAGACAAGATTTTGATGCGGCTCACCAAAGAGTTCAGGACTTTTTTGGGCAATTTGTTGGCTTCGCGCAAAATGCCGTCTACGCGGTAGCGAATAGAAACGTAAGTTTCGCGCGGCTCAATGTGAATGTCGCTGGCACCAGCCTTGACGGCGTATTCTATAAGCAAATTTACGGTTTGGGCGGTGGGCGAATCTTCGGCTAGATCTTCTTCGCTAACTTCCTCGTCCTCTTCTTCGGCCTGTTCCTCGGGCGCGATAACTTTGGTTAGCTCGCTGCTGATGTTACCGCGGTATTGGTCTAACGCGGTCGAGATGTTTGACTTGGTGGCCACGTGAACCTTTAGGTCTGTGCCCAGCTGTTTTTGCAAGAAGTTAATCGCTTGAATGTCGTCGGGATCTTCCATAGCCAGCAGTTTGCTGCCATTTTCCTCAACGCCAAAAGCCACGGCGTTATACTGGCGGGCGATTCTCTCGGGAATGAGCCGTAGAACTTCGCGCTTAATTTCTTTGGCGTTCAATTCAATAAACGGTACGTCAATTTCCTCGGCGTAGAGTTTGGTCAAATCTTTTTCTGTGATCAAATTGTTTTTTAAAACCAAATCTTGCAGAGGCTTTTTGTCGGATTTAGCCTGCTGGCGCAGAGTTGCCAGCTGCTCGGTGGTAATTTTGCTCGTAGATTTAAGAAGTTTTTCAACCAAAGTATCAGATATACGCATACCGTTAAAACTCCCTGCAATTAATAATCAATGAATTCATAATAATTTTGCTCATACTGGTGTTAGTTCTAACGGAATGCATAGTAATTATGCTTATTATACACGTATTCGCACCGACTGGCTGGTGTGAATTGCGTGATATACTATTTTAGAAAGTGGTGGGAGATATCTTAATTATAATGGAGGGTACATGGCCACCGATAAAACAGTAACCGAAGGCAAAAATAAGGCGTTAGGGCTGGCGCTGGATCAGATAGAAAAACAGTTTGGCAAGGGCTCAATTATGAAGCTTGGCGAGAGCCAAAAGGCCAATGTGGAATGTATTTCCACTGGCAGTCTTTCACTGGATATTGCACTGGGTGGCGGCATACCAAAAGGTCGCGTCATTGAGATTTACGGGCCAGAAAGTTCGGGTAAAACTACTTTGAGTTTGCACGCTATTGCCCAAGTTCAAAAAGAAGGCGGCACGGCTGCTTTTATTGATGCAGAGCATGCTCTGGACCCAGCTTATGCCAAACGGATTGGTGTGGATATAGACAACTTACTGCTTAGCCAGCCGGATAACGGCGAACAGGCGCTAGAAATTGCCGAGACGTTGGTAAGGTCTAACGCGGTAGATTTGGTGGTGGTGGATTCGGTGGCGGCGCTTGTGCCGCGGGCCGAAATTGAGGGCGAAATGGGTGACAGCCATATGGGCTTGCAGGCCCGGCTGATGAGCCAAGCCCTGCGCAAGCTGACCGGCGTGATTAGCCGGTCCAAAACCACGGTAATATTTATTAACCAGATTCGTATGAAGATAGGCGTTATGTTTGGCAATCCGGAAACAACTACCGGCGGAAACGCACTGAAGTTTTATGCCAGCGTGCGGATGGACATTCGCCGAATTGCCCAGATAAAACAGGGCGAGGAAGTCATTGGCAACCGTACCCGCGTGAAGGTGGTCAAGAATAAAATCGCTCCGCCTTTCCGCCAAGCCGAGTTTGACATTATGTATAACAAAGGCATTTCTACCAGCGGCGATGTTCTGGACTTGGCAACCGAAAAGGGCATTGTAGAGAAGGCCGGCGCTTGGTTTGCCTACGGCGGGGATAATATTGCCCAAGGTCGTGAAGGCGCCAAAAAATACTTAGAAGAAAATCCCAAAATCCTGGAAGAAATCACCAAAAAGGTCAAAGCCACCGCCACCAAGGAGGAATAGTGAGAAACAGAACTATGGTCGGCGCAGTTATATTAGGTCTAATTATCGGTACTAGTCAGTTTTTTTATGTGACAACTAAAACCATCCAATCTAATCCAAAACCAGCAAAAATAATGCGGGACTCCATATGTCATGCTCTTTCGCCTGAGTGTGGGTATTGTTCAGGGCGTACGGTTGGAGAACTTTGTTACCATAATCCATATACATACAAACAAAAATTTCGTGGTTTTCCGTTAAGTAACGGAAGTTATGGATTCGACTCTCGTACCGACGTTAACAGGAAATTATTTATTAATCTAGCCATTTTTGTTATTGGTTTACCTGCCTTGGTTGCATTATTTAAACGGTTTTCAAAACTAAAACACCGCAATAAACACTAATTTTAAATAACAAATTGAGCTAACAGAGCGGTAATATAAACCACAATTATTATTGTGGTTAAAGTTGTTGAACGTCGTTATTAAAGTCACCTAGAGACATAGTACCGAGGGCGATTACCTCGTCTGTTGTGATTTCGTCCAAATGAGAATGACTACCAGATATTGTGGGATGTTCTGAAGGGATTCGCGGATCAACATATCTAACTTCAACACCCTCTGAAACTAATAACTCCGCTATGCGCCTCGACGCGACTGCAAATACCACATGTTCAGTATCAGTATCAATACCAGTACGGTTATCCGTTATCCCTCTGCAAGTAATCCTATATCGGTTATTAAATTCATCGTTGCTATCGCGTAAAAGCAAAAAATCACCACACTTAACATAAATATCACCATGGTCCGGACAATTAGCGAGTATTGTCCTCTTCCTGGGACCTGAAACTGGGCCGCATGTCTCGAAATCGGAAGCAGGCGAATTCTTTGGTCCGCGCCGGAAAATCCTTTTCATAAACGTATATCATACTATAAACTAAAGATCATGACAATAACGAATATCAAACAGCAAGTTAAACGGATAGAGCGGTATTCTGTTTTTGTTGATGAAAAATACTCATTCAGCTTAGGCGAGCTGGAACTGATAAATTCAGAATTGAAAATTGGGCAAGAAATAGACGAAAAACAACTGAATGAACTCAAAGACACCGCTAAACTAGACAAAGCCTACGATAGCGTACTTAACCTAATTTCTCGCCGCCCCCGCAGCGTCTATGAGATACAAACTTACCTGAAGCGCAAGAGCTACGAAAAATCACAAATACTCACGATCGTGAATAAATGTGAGAAAAATAGCTTGCTGGATGACGCCAAGTTTGCCGAAAGTTGGGTACGTTCAAGACGTTTGCTCAAAAGCAGCAGTCTTAAAAAACTGCGGTTAGAACTAAGACAAAAGGGCATAAACTCAGAAATTATCCAGCAAGTGTTGGAGGCAGACGAAACAACCGACCAAGACGTTCTGCGCGAATTAATCATCAAAAAACGCCAGCAATCGCGCTACAAAGATGATTTGAAATTGATGCAATATCTAGCCGGCCATGGCTTCAACTACGGCGACATCAAAGAAGCAATTAAACAGCCGGAACCTTAGCACCAACTGTTGAAGGGATTGGCTTTAGAATGTCGCCAATAACAATTTTGCGGTTGGTTATCTCAACAATTTGGGTGCGGTCCACGCTTAAATTACCGCCGGTAAAACTCTTTAAAATAGACTGTGAAACATACAACTTTTGGACGTACATACTGCTTGTTTCGGCGGCGTAGTCGGCCACTTTGCCGATTTTTTCTTTGCTGATAGTCACGACTGGCTTGCCAACTAGTTCAAAGCGTAGTTCCAGGATGTCTTTGAGGCGAACCAAATCTGCCGGATCTGTTAAAACCTCGTAGTCGTTTACGACCAAGCCTTTGGGTACAACGTCGCGGATATCTTGGGATAGCAATATGAGCGGTTTTTTCTTATCCAGCGTGTCCACACAGTAAAAACCCTCAATTTTGAGGTTATTGGGATTAATGATGGCACTAGTCGTAGTAGCAATTAGCCCGCCTGTACGCAAGCTAAGGATAGATTGGTTTACAAGGGAAGTGCTTAATTTCAACATGGTAAATGTAGTATAACCTACAATTTGCTTGCGCTGGAATGGGTTTATTTCAACCACGAGTTTCGCACTTTTCCATTGCCCCAAACCACACCTAAAGCGGCTGCAAGCTTCTTATCCTCGTTCAATATAACTATGGTTATGCCTCATTCGGACTAAAAAGCTTTCGCTCACTTTATGTGTACTCTGCCATCAATGGCTAAGTGCGAAACTCGTGGTACAATCATTAGCAAGATGAAACGCGCCGGAATATTAAGTCTGGTACTGGGTCTTATATTCTGGTCGCTGCCGACACAAATTGCTCACGCAATTCTGCCTTGCACTTCGCCCACTTCTGCCACGCAGGGCAACATTTGTATCACTGAAGTTCAGATAATTGGCGCCACTGGCAATGAAACCGAAGATTTTGTGATCCTTTCTAACTTAACAGCTTTGCCACTTACGTTGTCCAATTTGCGTTTGCAATACCTAAATAGCGCTGGGGTTTACGATAATAGCATCAGCCCGGGTTCGTTTTTGGCTGGTGAAACGAAAGTTTACGCTGGTAGTAGTCTGAAGCCAGTAAATCCAGCGGCCGGTACTCTATCTTTGCCACTAGCCAGTAGCGGCGGAAGTTTGCGTGTTGTCAGAGCAACTAGCAGTACTAATCCCGCGCCGATTGCTTATTATGATCAGCTTAGTTGGGGAATGTCTGTACCTACCGAAGGCAGTCCGGTTCTAGTACAACCAAACGCCACTACAATTTCTCGCAAAGAAGTAGCCGGAGTGGTTCAAGATACGGATAATAACTTGGCAGATTTTGAAACGCTAGGTTTAGATTGCCAGGGTGTATTAATAAATGAAGTTCAGCCGTACGTTACAAACGACATTGGCGAAAGTATAGATGCTTGGGTGGAACTGCGCGGCACATCTGATACGCACGGCGACTGCTCGTTACTCACGGCTACGGGGGATAATTACGATGTTCCAGCTAGTGATATGCCTGCAAATAGTGAATTAGTTGCTATCAATGGAGCTACGGACGACTTAGGACAGCCGATTCCTTTGCACATTGGCGAGGCTAGCGGGCAGGTCTGGTTAGCCGGTACATCTCGCTATGGCGGGACTCAAAACGTTTTTCTACCAATTGACACCACTGCTTATACCAGCCTTATTAAAGGTCAAACCTGGGCGTTTGTTGGCGGGGTGTGGCAGCGAACTTATAGTCCAACGGCGAGTGCGGAAAATATATTTACAGCCAGTTTACCGGTGGCCGATGACCCAACGGCGTGCGATACAGTAAAGATTACTGAACTTTATCCAAATCCGGTTGGTGATGAGGCGGGCAACGAATGGATTGAGTTTTATAACGATTCCGACTTGCCGGCTGCATTGGGCCACTGTGAGGTAAGCATAGCCGGAACAATTTATAACTTTTTACCAGATGATACGATCGGGCCGCACGAATGGCGGGCGCTAACAAGCCTTTATACTAGTGATGGCGCGGACAAGACAATTAGCCTGCGCAATACCGACGAAACTCAAGTCACGTTGCTAAGAATTCGCGGCGATAACACAACAGACACAGTCCAATCTTTTGTTTATAGCAATGCGCCGGAGGACGAATCTTGGGCGCGTTTTGCCAGCGAATGGTTTTGGACGTATGCATTAACGCCTGGCGAAGATAACGTTTTGCAAAATTCACCGCCTGTGCCTGACGTAACCGAATTTGCCGGTGCAGCAACTCCTGGTGCTTCCGGTGGTGGTAAAGGCGCGGGAACTTCACCACCGCTTTCTATCACAGAGCTATTGCCAAATCCGGATGCTCCGCAGACTGATGAAAACGACGAATTTATTGAACTTTTTAATCCCAATACCGAGCCGGTAGTACTAGACGGCTATAAAGTTCAGACCGGCAGCAATTACACCTATTCTTTTACGATTGATAATCAAACCATTCCGGCTGGCGGTTACATAGTACTAACTAGCGGCGGCACAGGATTAACGCTGGCCAATACGGCTGGGCGAGCGCGGTTATTGGATCCTAGCGGGGCAGTTATTAGCGAGACCGATCCATACGAGGATGCTGGCGAAGGTGATGCCTGGGCATATATTGACGGCAAGTGGCAGTGGACGAGTTCGCCAACTGAAGGATCGGCGAATGTTCTAACAGCGGTTTTGTCTGGCTCTTCATCTGTTGCCAAGAAAACTTCTACTAAAACCACTACCGCCAAACCAAAAGCTACCAAAGCATCAGCCGTCAAGTCTACCAAAACAACCAAACCAACCAGCACGGGCAGTAGCCAAGAAAATAACTCTACCAAAATTCCGGCTTTGCATCCGGCGGTGCTTGTCGGGGCGGCTGTGCTTGCGGTAGTATACGCGGTGTATGAGTATAGG
>Ga0209541_10009208_pt1 | contig 16040 bp, 21 predicted proteins | sample RifCSPlowO2_01_FD_184027 | JGI IMG/M metagenome (GOLD analysis project Ga0209541, IMG submission 184027) | Groundwater microbial communities from Rifle, Colorado - Rifle CSP2_plank lowO2_0.1 (SPAdes) (version 2) | ecosystem: Environmental > Aquatic > Deep subsurface > Groundwater | place...
GCATCTCTCATTACTAGGTCAACATGGTCACTAACTCTATTCAGACCTAATCTTACTAAGTCGCTTTTAATCTCTTTAGCTGCTAGTTCTATTTCTGTTTTCTTATATGCTTGTGCCATTATTCAATTACAATTAGAAATGTTTTAATCTCTATTTTCTTATGCGCTTTGCGCCTGCTAAGCGCACTGCTTTAACCATTTCAACCATTTTTGCAGTTGCATTACCTTGTTCGAATGCAGTGCCAACTTGTATTGCAGATGCACCTGCTGTTACAACATTTTTTGCATCCTCTGCACTGCGAATGCCGCCAGCAACTATATATGGCACGTCGAGCACGCTCGCAACTACGCTAACCATCTCCAATGGTACATACCCATCCTTCGGATTACTTCCTGTGTCAGTTATTACAAATCTCATTCCCATATATTGCGCTGCTAATGCAAGCGATGCTGCAAGCTTTGGCTTATCTCGCGGCATTAGATTAACCTCACCGACATGGCCAACTGTTCCGCCAGGCTCAACTACGATATAACCAACAGGTAATGGCTCTATTCCGCATTGCTTAACCATTGGCGCTGCAAGCATCTGTGCTCCGCTTATCCAATATGGATTTCTAGAGTTCAGAAGCGACATGAAATAAACTGCATCTGCGTATTTTGTTACTGTACCAATATTGCCAGGAAACAGTACAACTGGCACGCTAACTACTTGCTTAATCGCTTTAGTTAGATTATCGAGCATCTCGCCCTGCACGCCAGTACTTCCACCTATAAGCACCACATCGCAATCTGCCTGATCTGCTTGCTTTGCAGTTTTTATTGCATCTTCTGGCGATTTATAATCAAGCGGATCAATTAGTGCAAATAGCAAGGCGCCTTTTTTTGCTAACTGTTCATGTATGTATTGTTCTACCTTTCCTGGTTTCATAATTGAGATATTGGTCGCATTGTTTTAAAATATATTCAATTAATGCTTATTCATGCGCATAATGGATATTCTGCTTATTTTCATCCCAATTACTATTTTTCTTAATCTAACGCACGCTGATAGTACATTATTATTCGCTAGTTCACTATTTGCTATTTTACCATTAGCAGCGAAAATGGGTGAGGCAACAGAAGAATTAGCAAAAATATATGGGGGCCATATTGGCGGACTGCTTAATGCAACATTTGGAAACGCTGCAGAACTGATTATTGTACTATTGGCAATTAACAGAGGACTGATAGATTTAGTTAAGGCATCACTTGCCGGAAGCATAATTGGCAATCTACTTTTCGTATTTGGAATTAGTATGTTTATTGGTGGATTAAAATTTAAAGAACAAAAATTTTCAACACATTTAGCTGGTTTGAATTCAACAATGCTCCTGATCGCTTTTATGAGTATAATGATTCCGAGTTTATTTCATTTTGTGCCAGTAGAGCATCGTGGAAACGATGAGCAGTTGCTCAGTATAGCTGTTTCGATCCTTCTAATTTCAATTTATTTGTTAAGTATAGTTTTCTCGCTAAAAACACACGAATATTTATTTAGAAAACAGGAGAAAGAAGAAAAAGCTCACTGGAGTAAAAATTTTGCTATAGGTGTACTGGCGGCATCCACTATCGCTCTGGGAATAATCAGTGAAGTATTTGTTGGGCAGATAGAGCATGTTGCACAAGACTTTGGATTAACTGAATTGTTTATTGGTGGGATTATTGTTGCGTTAGTCGGTAATGCAGCCGAACACGCAGGTGCTATATTCTTCGCATTGAAAAATGATCTTGATTTAAGCGTAAATGTAACTGTTGGTTCCAGCTTGCAGATCGCTTTATTTGTAGCACCTGTTGCTGTGCTAGCTGGTATAGCGCTTGGCCAGCCGATGGACTTGGTATTCACACCATTTGAAGTTATCGCAGTATTCGCAAGCGTGCTTATTGTAAATGAGATATCAACTGATGGTAGATGCAATTGGTTTGAAGGTGCACAGCTAGTTATTATGTATCTTATTATTGCTGTGTTGTTTTATTTTGTGAGATAATTATTTTCTAATTTCTACTGTAACTAGATGATAGGACATAGACTCAGCATATGGCATCTGGTCAAGCTTAAGTGCGCATCTAATAAGGTGTTCGTAGGTTCCAACATCAAGCTCTGCTGCTAAACCTTTGTCTCTAACTACTTCATCAAAATACATAGAAACGTCACTCACTGCGCCAGCCTTTAGGGTTCTTGCCTTTAGATAAAGCTCAACTGTAGTTTTACCAACTATGTTTTGGAGCTCGAGAATTACTGCTAATGCTGCGCAAAAGCGTTTATGATCTGTGCTACCATCACCAAGCAAATTTTCTGCAACTGAAATGCCTGCTTCAGTAGTGGCAAAACGAAAACTCTCTATGTTTAGTTGTAATGGTTCTCTGACAGAAACTAATGCCCTAGCAAGTTTTTCTATTGCATCTAAAATTTGTTGTGGATTTCCAAGCTTATGCATTACCATACTGCCAAAAGCTAATGAATATGCACCTATTGCTTCAGTAGGTACTGGAACTGGTAAAGCAACAAGTGCATCTCCAACAGCAACATGAACAGAAACTGACAAGCGCTTTGTTGGAAGCTCAGTACCGTATGCGCGCTCTATTTTATCTAACAAAGGCGCGACCTGTTTTGGCTTTACTAAACCAGCTTTAACCCCATTTACTACTACATCTGTCATTCTATTAATCATAAGTTGTCGTCTAGCATCCATTCTAACCCCTCCAATAAAATCGATGATGTGTATATATGTGGTATTATTTATAAATACATGCTATTTAGCTAGAATTGCTTGATATTAAAAGCTTTTTTGAAATAAGAAACGTATGGCTGATCCAAATCCAATTGCTGCCGGGTTATTCCTACTAATCGGATTAGTAATATTCTATCTTGGTTTTAGGCAATGGAGAACCTATAATCAAATAAAAAATACTGCAACTTCCAAGGTACGGTCAGTGGCAGCTGGTTTCTGCGAGATTGCTGGCAAGATTGTTGCAGGGCAAAAAATTCTTACTACGCCGTTTACAAAAAAGCAGTGTGTATACTATAAATATAGGATAGATGAAGAAGTAGAACGTGTAAGAACCCGCAATGGAAAAACAGAGATTGACAGGGATTGGGAAACGAGATTTTCTGGCACTGAGTCCACACCATTTTATGTGGAGGATGACACTGGGAAAATTGAAGTTGATCCTGTTACTAATGCTCCAGAGATATATGTTAAATTGAATTATGAAAAGCAGACGAATAATTGGACAAATCCGCCAGAAGTAAACGAGTTTCTAGGGGAAAGGGCAAAAATTCTTCGCAGACCAAAAAGAAGGTTCTTGGAATCATCGCTTGAAATTGGTGAAAACTTTTATGTATTAGGAACTGCATTTCCAAAGGAAGGTGTAGTTTCTGAGAAGCGTGAGGAAATGCTGGTTATTAAAAAGGGCTTAAATAAGCTATTTATAGTATCCGATTCTTCTGAGAATGCCCTTGTAGGAGGTATGAAGTGGTCTATCGGTGGCATGCTCTTGATTGGTGCAGGCTTAATTATAGTAGGTGTTGTGTTCTTACTAGGTTTGGTTGGTGTTTGAATGGCTGTTGAAATGATAATATTTAGCGCAATAGTGTTGTTTTTGATCGTATTTCTTTATTATCTATTATCAATCTATAATGGATTCATTACATTAAGAACAAATATCCAAAAGGCATGGGCAAATATTGATGTTTTGCTAAAGCAGAGATTTGATGAATTGCCAAATCTAGTAGAGACTGTGAAAGGATACGCCAAGCATGAAAAGCAAACATTAGAGAACATAACAAAACTAAGAAGCGCTGTCCAGGATGCTGGTAGCATTCATGATAAAGCGATTGCAAGCGAACAGCTATCGCAAAACCTAAAAACACTGTTTGCAGTTGCTGAAAACTATCCGAATTTAAAAGCAAATGAGAATTTTCTTAAGCTACAGAAACGTATAACGGAACTAGAAAATCTAATTGCGGATAGAAGAGAGTTCTATAACGATAGCGTAAACTTGTATAATATAAAAATCGCAAGCTTTCCTGATCTAATTATCTCGAGAATGTTTAATTTCAAATTAGCTGAATTTTTCTCTGCGCAGGCTAATGAACGAGAGGCGCAAATGGTAAAATTCTAATTTATTTTTTCTCAACCTCGCCAGCAACTACAAATACACCTATGGCAAAATTAACTGTTGCATTATGTAAATGCCCGCCAAATGCATGTGGTTCGCCAAATTTAGCTGCCTCAAAACCATGCGTGTGCACTGCGCGCGGGAATCCTTTTATATTACCAGCAAGTAGTGTTTGGTATAAAAATAGATTTTTACTTTCTTTGAGCGCGAAATCCTTGAGAACAGTTTTTGGAGATGCGCTGCTAAATATATAACCAGTAAGATCGGAAAACGTGCCACTTATTACTCCAGTAATAGTCTTCTTGCTATTCGCAACTAATGCCTCAATTTTCTCCATTGCTATAGTTACTTTCTCGCCTTTTTCAAATACAACAATGAATGTTTGATCACCATCACCTTCTGTTTCTCTTCTGGCAGTAAAAATACAAAGCGGATATATATTCATTGGTGCAACCATCATTGCAATGTTCTTACCATTGTCTATGTGCACACGCATGCAACTAGCACCTGGCAAGAAAATAAGTTCGCCAGCATAGCGGCCATTATTAAAAGAAAAACCCCCTAAACCGCCAACAATTTCATAGCCTTGTTGTTTTATTTTTTTTACATCATTTTCAATATCATATATCTCACTAAGCTGAACTGGAGATGGTTTTTCAATACGCTCAGTGAATTTATCAGCAGCGCCGTAAATCATCACCTTATCGCTAACACCATTGTTTCTTGAAACCAATTCTTTGCAATATCCTAATTGCCAGGACATTAATTTTCGAAACTCGTCATCTCCTTTTACCTTTTCAAAATATCCCAGTTCTTTTTTTAGCGTTTCTTTATCTTTTGTATTTGCAAGATCAAAAATCCTCATGTCAACCACTCTTTTTTGTAGATTTTGACTATCTCTTTTATTCCGTCTTCTGTTCTTCTTGGCTTGAATTTTAAATATTTTTTAGCCTTAGTACAATCAAACACGCGATCGTTTGCTAAGATATTAAGATGTTCAGGAGTAAGAAAATCACCCTTACCAAACAGCTTGCGAATTGGTCGCGTTATCTTAAGTAATATTTCTGCGATATTCTTATTTATCTTACGTTTTGGTGGTTCGATACCAAGTTGCTTGCAAACGAGCTTAAAGATATTTTCTTGTGTAAGCGAATTACTGCTAATCAAGTAAACACCTGGTTTGGTGGTGAGCGCTGCCCTTATAGCCTTAGCAACATCACCAACATGCACAAACGGTACGTGGTTTTTTCCATGCCCGATTATCTGCATCTTTCCTTTTCTTAGAATATCCATCATTCTAAAATAATCATCAAACTGCTTGCCATATATTGGCGCAATTCTAAGCGCAACATAATTGCCATGACTAGCAACTGCTTGCTCAGCAGCTAATTTGCTTTTTGCATACTCGCTATCTGGTTTGCAAACTGTTTCTTCATTTGCTGGAATTTCAGCTAGTTTCTTGCCATAAACAGAAATTGAACTTGCATAGATTATACGTGCATTTTTAGGTAGTGCACCAACTACTCTCTTAGTAAGTTCATAGTTCCCATGCCATAATTCTTTTTTATTATCAAATGCAAGCGAGCCAGTTAAATGGATGACGTGTGTTGCATCTGCGAATGTTTTTTTTAAATCTAGGTTGGAATCGCGAAGATTAACTGGAATTGCCTTTGGCAGTAGCTGTACTACTGCTCTTCCTAAGCGACCGCCTGTGCCTGTTATGTAAACCTTCATAAGTTACATTCTGGCCTTAGCTTTTAAATATTAAGCCAGCGATAAAACTTCAATGGACTTAGATAATATTTTGTGGCATCTAGTTGCAGGCACAAAGGGCGGACCAAATAGGCTATACATACTTTATGTATTATCAGACGGGCCGCAAAATGCAAACCAACTAACAAAAGAACTTGGACTTGATTATAAGACAATTAAGCACCATCTCGAGATCCTAGTTGAAAATGGGTTAGTGAGTGCATCACAAGAAAAGAAATATGGTGAGCTTTATTCTCTAACAGATTTTGCCAAAGAAAAGGTAAAAATATTTGAGAAATATTTCAAAAAAATCAAATTGGGCTAAAATTAATAAAGGAAGACAAACAGGTGATATGTATGGTGATGGATTTTGCAGTTGCTGCAACTGTGATAAGTGCAATTATTCTAGTTACCTTGCTGGTTATTTATCTAAGCAACTATAGAAAAATAAAATCAACATTCTGCACTGGGCTGATAATATTTGCTATTCTGCTGCTTGTACAAAATGTTGCTGCTATTTATTTTCAAATAAATATGTCACATCAATGCAGTTATGAGACTGCGCAACCATTTCTAATACTTAACTTCCTAGAAGCAATAGGCCTTGGTGCATTACTGTATGTTACATGGAAACCTTGTAAATAAATTAGCACAGAATAGATATATATGCCTGATATTACATTGATTGCAGCATTCTTGGCAGGTTTAGCCAGCTTTGTTTCACCATGCGTGCTACCGCTTATTCCGGCATTTCTTTCTTATCTTGCAGGAGTAAGTCTAAAAGAAGGAATTGCAAACGCTGAAACGAGATTAAAGATATTCCTTAATGCGTTCTTCTTTGTGCTTGGATTTGTTATTGTCTTTAGTTTATTTGGTGTTGCAATAAACAGCGTACTGGTTAATGTATCATTTGATGTTATGCAAATAGTAACCAAGATAGGCGCCGTAATTATTTTTATTTTTGGCCTCTTTACATTGGGTGTAATAAAAATTGGATTCCTAGAACGTGAATATAAATTAAAACCTGCAAAAACACGCTATGCATATCTAACTTCATTTATATTTGGTGCAACATTTGCAGTTGGTTGGACCCCATGTGTTGGCGCAATTTTAGGCGCAATATTTACGCTTGCATTTACACAACCTGGAAGCGCATTCACGCTTTTATTTTCTTATTCAGCTGGATTGGGTATACCATTTTTATTAGTTGGGGCTTTTACAGCGCAGGCAAGCGACATAATAAAAAAACATGGAAAATTCATGAGTTATTTCAATAAGGTAATGGGTCTTTTGTTAATAGTAATTGCTTACCTTGTATATACTGGCGAACTAGTAAAATTAGCTAATTTAGCAACTGCAGGCTCGTTGTTAGGTGGTTAAATGGAAACAGCTGACCATATTGTTATTATTTTTGTAATCATACTACTGATAGGTATTTTCATAGTTACAAACCCTCCAAAACAATTTAGTGAAATAAAAGAAACCAGTGCGAATAAAGCGCCTGAGCTCCAAGGTATAAAAGGTTACATAAATACCGATGGAAAAGAAATCAAACTCGCTGATTATGTTGGTAAAAAAGTTATCCTTATCGATTTCTGGACGTATACGTGCATAAACTGCATAAGAACATTCCCTTATCTTAAGCAGTGGGACGACAAATACCGTGATGAGGGCTTACAGATAATTGGAGTGCATACGCCAGAATTTGATTTTGAAAAAGTTTATGATAATGTTAAAAATGCAGTAGCTGAACACGGGCTAAAATATCCAGTTGTATTGGACAATGCTTATGCAACATGGCGTGCTTATGATAATCATTATTGGCCAGCTAAATATCTTATAGACAAAAACGGAAAGATTGTATATTCTCATTTTGGTGAAGGCAATTATGATGAAACTGAAAGAAAAATACAAGAGCTGCTTGCTGATCTGAAAAACACGACAGTTCAAGAGTCTATTGTAAAACCAACTGGAGTTGAAGTAGTTAGTGGATCAATTGGAACTCCAGAACTTTATTTTGGTTATAATTTCAGACGTGCTGACCTAGGCAACCAACCAAAATATATGTTAGCTAATGGAATTTTTGATTTCGTAATACCAGTAGATATCTCACCAAATAAACCTTATCTTGAAGGAACTTGGGCACATAATGCGGATGATTTTGAACTTGTAAGCAACACAGGTAGAATTTTACTGCGATATAAAGCGAAGAATGTGAATATTGTTGCTGGTAACAATGACAGCAGCACTATTATTGTAAGCGTGGATGGAGAAAAACATAAAGAAATAATGGTTGGCGAATTTGATTTATATAGGGTTGTTGAAGGAAATGATTATGAGTCACACTTATTAGAATTAAACATAACTGGAAAGGGATTTAAGATAAACACGTTTACTTTTGGGTGATTTTAGAATAATGCTACCCAGAGATCATAAGGCGGCTCGAAATGCATGTCGACGATGCGCCGGTGGTAACCATCGGTTTCATTGCAGTAGCGAACCAGAAGACTGATATACGCATTATAATCTCTCCACAGTTCTCTTTTTTTATTTGAATCTGTTACTTTTTTACCAGTTGGTACACCTGTTTTTGGATCAAATCCATAATCTCCAGTATCGTAAGGAAAGTTTTCTATTAGATGGACATTTGCACCATCAACTAGTTTTACTTCGTATCTATTGTTTCCTACCGCTATTACTTCGAAGTCAGGGTGTTCTATTGCTAGAGCACAGTTTTTCTTACCTTGTAATTGTTTTGGAACTGAAAAAGAAAAAGAGTATTCATTATTTTCTTTATATCTAGAAGTAACTTTATCCCTAAATGGCATATTTGGGGCTTCATAAATAACTAAGGTTCCAGTCCATACTGCGTAATTTGGTGGAAAAGATTTTTCATCTGTCACTATCAAAATTCTGTCGTGAACAAAATTTGGAACAATTAGCTTTCCTTCTCTTTGTGCTAAAGCTAAAGCTTGAAATAAGTTTAAACGATGAAATTCTATTACCTGTAACGCTCGTTCTGGATCCATTTCCCTTAGCATTTTTCTTCTTGCTCTTAATCTATCTAGTTCTGCTCCAGTAACATCTGCTTGTCTAACTTCATGAGTTGGTTCTGGTTTGAATCTTTTGAATGGATCGCTTGCGCGTAACGCGTGGCTCAAGGCCCAAGGCTCACTGCTCAAGGCTATTCTTCTCATAGTAAATATCGTGTATGCCAAGGTTTTTAAACCCTTTTACACACTAATTATAACATGACTAGACTAGCAGCTGGTGGTAGGACTAGACCAGGCGAAAAGGTAGCTAGGGTTATTGATAACTATTTTCAAAATAAACACCCAACAATAGAAAAAATATGGTCACAATGGGTTGCAGGAGATAAGGTAAAGGAAAGGAGAGGTGGATTATTTCCAGCAGATCCAGGAGAAAGAAATGTTATATCTTCTACTATCCACTCAGGTTTTATGCTTGGTTTTTGGTATTCTGGGATTGGTTTTATTGGAATTGGCGGAACACTAAGAACAATATTTAACGTTTTCACTGATACTAAAAATCAGGCCTTATGGCAGATTATGAGAGATTCTTATGGAAAAACAGCACTTGCAGTAGGGGAATTCTGGAGAGATGTTATTGGATATGCTGTTGACCATCCGAAAACAGTGGCTGCAATATATCTTACTGGCAAGGTAATAGGTAAAATAGCTTACGAAAGAGCCGCACGAAGGAAGTTAATTGACCAGGTAGCTGACCTAAGTGAAGGCGTAGGCAAACTTAATGAGACTAAAGATGATATTTTGGGTAGTGCTGATCCTTTACGCGCAGCTGCTGATAAAGGCATTAATGTTGGGGATCTAAGAAAGAGTATTATTGATAGGGAATTGTCAGTGCGCTTAACAAAAGCAGGAAGCAATAGGTCAGAATCAGAAATGCTACAAACAATCAGAGATGATTTCGATTATCTGAGGATTGATTGTTGCGGGGCAGGCGAGCAACTAGGAATTGACGTAGATCGATTAGCATTAAATCAAATCATCAAAAATATAGATGATTCAATAGCTGAATGCACAAGAACAATAGATGCAGCAACTGCTAAAATAAATATGTCTGCTTATGCAGCCTTTGGTATGAGAAAATTTGCAATAGCAATGAACATTGCTCATATGGACGAGGTAATGGAAGCTGTTTCTAATGCATATAGCGCACCTGCGCTAACAACAACACAATTCTGGGCATTGACAAGTTCGTTTAGATACGCTGGTACTGCATGGGTAATTGGAAAACTGCAGAAGGCTGCTGAAAAAGTTGAGCGTGCGTTCTCAATACCAAGGGGATTACTCGCGTATAATATATTCTATGCACCACAGATAGTTGATGCTATAAAAAATTGGGTGCATAGTGATAACACATTTATTCAGAACTTAATGAGCACAGCATCCTCTTTGAGATTCCTAATAGCAACCATAGTTGTGAAAATAGGAATAGACATATACAATAGGCATAAAACTAGCTAAGAATTCTATCAACTATTGCATGCGCATCGAATTTTTCTAAATCCTCATATCTTTGACCAGTACCTAAATAAATTATTGGAATTCCTGTAACCTTAGATATTGATAGAACTGTTCCGCCTTTTGCATCGCAATCCAATTTGGTAAGTATAACCGCATCAACGCCTATTCCTTTATTAAATTCGCTCACTTGCGAAATAATCGCATTGCCGGCAATGCTTTCACCAATATATATTTTCAAATTAGGCTGTATCACGCGCTGCATTTTTTTCATCTCATTTAAAAGATTAAAATTGGTTTCCTGACGACCTGCGGTATCTATTAGTACTACATCAATACTATGCGCATTTGCATAGTTTATTGCATCATATGCAACTGCTGTAGGATCGCTACCGTATTCACGTTTTATTATTTTTATCTCCAAGCGCTCGGCGTGCGTTGCTAACTGTTCTATGGCAGCTGCCCTAAATGTATCTGCTGCTGCAAGCACAACCTTATTGCCATTTTGCATAAGCATTTTTGCTATCTTCGCAATCGTGGTTGTTTTTCCGCTGCCGTTCGTTCCTAAAAATAATATCTTAACTGGCTTTTGATATGTTTTAATAATATCAACTACATCGAATATTTTATCATTAGAAATAATGTTGAGAAGGGATTCTTTTATTGCATTTTTTATAAAATTATTTAATTCGGATTTTTTTATTTTTTTACCAACTAGCTTTTCTTCAAGCTCTTGTTTGATTATTTCGGCAACTTCCATTGCAACATCGCTTTCAATTAGCTCCAGCTCAAGGCTATCCAACATTTCGCGTACATCATTTTTTCCTATTTCGATTTCTCCAGTAAATATACTTTTTAAATGACCGAGAAGGCCTATTTTTACCTCTTTTTCTTTTGGCTTCTCCTCTTTTGTTATTGGCGGGAGAGGTTTTTGCTCGATTTTGCGTTCTATTTCAATAACTGGTTTAGTTTCTACCTCCTTTTCGATTTTCGGCTCAATGGTCTTTGGTTGTATTACTACTTCTGATTTTTTTTCTATTTCTCTCTTCACTTTTTCTGGTTTAATTTCAGGTGGTTTTTCTATCCTTTTTTCTGGGAGCCTTTCGATTTTCTTTTCTAAGGGTTTAGGTTCTTCCTTTTTCTGCTCTGGTATCTTCTCCTCTTTTAATTTTAATTCTTCGATCTTAGGTTTTTCTTCTATTTTCTCCTCCTTAATTTCTTCTTTTACTTCTGGCTTAACAATTGCCTCTGGCTTTTTTTCTTCTAACTGCGCAGATTGCTCTATTTTTTCCTCGATGGGTTGTACTGGTGTTTCTTTAATTTCTTCTACTGTTGGAGCTGGAATCTCTTTCTCCTCTTTAAGCTCTTCCTTGCCAGTAATCTTATTTATAAAACCAGAAATTTTCTTTTTTAAGAAGTCGAACAAGTTATCACGGTTATGAGTTCGGAGTTGCGAGTTTTGAGTTAACTCATAACCCATTACTCATTACCCAAAACTTAAACATAATCTTCTCCTATATTCTCATCTACGCGCTTATTAATCGCGTCCTGTGTCTGTATTTCTCTAAGCTGGGCATTTAACTCTCTTAATTTAATGGAAACCTTCTGAAATTCTTCTGATAGTTTCTCAACTGCTTTTTTAGTTGCTTCTATGCGTTTGTTCATTTCTGTGACTGCACTTTCCTTATCCATCTCAACAAGATAATTAGCACCAACTGGCACTAGAATGTTTGTATTGTAAACGCTTGCTTTTAGAAAAGCACCACCACCTATTGGTGAGAGCACATCCTCTTGTTTAACTTGCTGAGCTGTAGTGACTGCATTGCTCAAATCAATTGTAGTAAGATTTATTCTATCTACTTCTTTTTGTAGCAAGCGTAACTGCTCTTTATATACTGCAGCTTCATAAGAAATCTGCGTACGTGCATTATTTCCATTTGCCATATTATTTAACCTCATTAACAGAAGATATTTTTATCATACTCCTCTTCACTTTATTATGAGATCCGAAAAAAGCATAAACTCTTTCCTTTGCTGCATTTGCTGTGGTTGTATCTACTTTTTTAGAAAATTTTCTCCATTCTTCTAATTTTATTTCACCATTAATTAAAAATTTCATTTTTCCACCTGTTATTAGCTGTTAGCTACTAGCCACGAGCCACTTGCTAAGGGCTATTTAATATAACCCAGCGCTTCTTCAACTCGCCCAAGTTCAAACCCACTTGAAAGCTCACCTGCAAGATAGCCATTCTTGTTGTGAATAACACCATATGAAATAAAACCAACACCCATATTAATACTACCTTTTAATCCATTTATTTTTAATTTCTTTTTAATGTCATCCAGCTCAGATTCGCTTGTATTAAAGTGTGCAAGAAAGCCATCATTATTAGCAATACATGCACTACCAACTGTACTATAGTTTGCTATTTTTCCTTCAAAGATCTCTATGCCAAGCGTATCTTGAATATTCTTTATTTCTTCTTTGCTTATATTACTGTTAATTAAAGCACCTTTATCATTTAGCAATAAGTTATTGCCAAGCGCATTGTTTTTATCTTTAGAAATATAAACATTTAACCCTGTTTCTTTTACTGCCGAGATTTCCGCTGCTGTTGCCACATTTGGAAGTACCACACCATTTGAGTTCATTGCTATATATATACCTAATAAATTTGAGTCGCTTATTGAAACCCGAACAACGTTTGTTTTTAGGTTTTCTGATATTTTTTTTACAAGTTTGTCTGGAGTATCTAATGGAACAAAGGTTGTCTCATCATTTGTTTTTATGAACATTCCAATCCAAGGATTTCCAAAATAAGCGCACAACTTATCTATCATTTCTTTTCAGCCACTTTATTTTCTTCTTTCTTTGGTTCTTCTAGCTTCTTGTTGGTTGCTTCAGGTTTTTTGTTCTCTTGTTTCGTCTCTGGTTTTTTTGCATCCTTAGGGGTTGCGCTAGGCTTGCCCTCTTGCACTTCCTTCTTTGGTTCCGCTTTCTTCTCTTCCTTCTTCTGTTCTGGTTTTTTCTCTTCTGGTTTCTCATCTTGTAAATATACCTTTACCTTACCATCTTCTCTTACTGCGCGCACCTTTACTTTACGCGGTGGACGCTGCATACTATACTGCCAAATAAATGCATTTAATGCATTGCTTATAGAAACCTGCTCGGATTTCATATGTCTAGTCACAAAGCTGCGCAATAAGTTTACTGCACGCCTAGCACGCTTTGTGCGTATTGCATCATATGCCTTTGTTAACGGAATAGTGTATATACGTTCTAATTTGTCAACCATAATTATTCCTCAGTTCTTAATTTATCTGTTCTCCAATTTCTTCTTACCTTATTTTGTGTAAATCTGCGCTTTGATCTTAAATAAACAAATGGAGGTAAGCGATGGTTTTTTCGCTCTGCATTTGCAAGCTTTAGTTTTTTAGATAGAGTTTTTTTACCCATGGAATTCACTTTCTTTCAAAACTTATTTTTGTTTCCTTTTCATTGCTCTCTTTTAATCTTCTTAATAGTGTTAATAACTCATTATCAGTTATTTTCCTTTCAATACGCTTGTAAATACCAAGTATATTCTGCGCTGCTGCAAGAAACAATTGTGGGTTTGCAAGCTTTACATTTGTTATTCTATTATACGCAGCTTCTTCAAGTACAATGCGAAGCGTTGTTTTTAGCTGCTCTTCAGCTTTTCTTGCTTCCATAAGGCGTTGCTGTTCAGCATGCTTTTTCTTCCTTACATGCGCTACTCCTTCTTCCTCGCCCATCCAATCCCCATTACTATTCTTCGGCCCATTGATCTAGAAGTTCGGAGAACTTCTCGAGATTTGCCCATAGGGCAAACCGATCCGCCGATCGTTCCATCAGCCTGTTTCCTTTGCAACGCCATCTAGAAATTTTCTTCCTTTTGCTGTAAGTGTTCTGCCGACTTTTTGTTTTGATAGTAATCCTGCTTTCTCAAGCAATTGCATTGCCTTTCTTATTATTTTACCGCCAGCTTTCTTGTTATGCTGCGGCCTTACACCACGGTTTTTTCTTCCGCCATAGTGTGTTCTTAGCTTATTAACGCCAATATTACCGCGAATATAAGCCTGTCTTAGAACAGATGCGCATCGGAAATACCAAAAGTCAGCATTCTCTGGTGGACGCTCTGCATGCGCACCGCTTTTTACAAATGATACGAATTCTGGTTTTTCCAGTTTCATATCCTTTAGTTTATGTGCTGTTTTTTCTATTAGTTTATTCGCTTCGACATCTAACGCTGTAACCATTCAAAAATCACCATCTTATAATAAGTATAGGGATACTATTTGGGGGCGTTAGGATTAAAAAGGTTCATTTTTCGATTGGTTTTAATTTCTGCCTTATTATATATGAAAATATGAAAACTTCTGATCTAATTGTAAAATGCCTAGAACGCGAACAAGTAGAATATATTTTTGGATTACCTGGAGAAGAAAATCTAGAACTAATGGAATCGCTATCTAATTCGCAAATAAAATTCATTACAATGAGGCATGAGCAGGGCGCTGCATTTGCTGCTGATCTTTACGGTAGAATAAAGCATAAACCTGGCGTTTGCTTATCAACGCTTGGGCCTGGTGCGCTTAATCTCGCAACAGGCGTAGCATCTGCTAACTTAGATCATTCTCCATTAGTTGCAATAACAGGGCAGGCAGAATTCAAGCAATCCCATAGAGAAGTACACCAGTATGTTGATATTGTAAGTGCGTTCAAACCAATAACAAAATGGAACGCGCGTATCGCAAGCGCAGATAGCGCACCAGAGATAGTAAGAAAGGCATTTTATATTGCTGAGAAAGAGAAGCAAGGCGCTACGCATATTGAATTGCCTAATGATATTGCAGCCGAACAAACAACTGCATTGCCATTAACTATAGCTGATAATGGTAGTGTTGCACCTGCTGATAAACTAATTGAACATGCAGCGAAGCTGATAAACGAGGCAAAATATCCCATAATACTAGCTGGTAATGGATTAATAAGAACAGAAACATGCGATGCACTAGTAGCTTTTGCAGAGTCAACTAATGTACCAGTTGCAAAAACATTCATGAGCAAGGGTTCAATACCTAGCGGTCATAAGCTATCACTTGGAACTATTGGTTTACAATCAAAAGATTATTTATTATGCGAGTTTGATCGCGCAGATGTTGTTATTACCATTGGTTATGACCTGGTAGAATACTCGCCAAATCATTGGAATGCTGAAAAAAATAAAAAAATAATTGATATTGATACTGTGCCAATAGAGTTTATTGATTCGCATTATGCGTTTGATGTTCAGTTGGTTGGAGATTTTAGAGTAATATTGGATAAACTTGCTAAGCAGATTAAGAAAAGGGCTGAACCACAGCATACTAAAAAGCTTGAACAGCTGAAAGAATCTATTTATGGCCAGCGCGATCATTTTAAAGACAGTTTTCCGCTTAAGCCGCAGTTTATTTTGCATGCATTGCGCAGCGCGCTTGTTAAAGATGATATTCTTATTTCAGATGTTGGCGCGCATAAGCTGTGGATTGCACGGCTCTTTCCTACTTACGTTCCAAATACAGTAATTATTTCTAATGGATTTGCAAGCATGGGTATTGCTCTACC
>Ga0209541_10009210_pt1 | contig 16039 bp, 19 predicted proteins | sample RifCSPlowO2_01_FD_184027 | JGI IMG/M metagenome (GOLD analysis project Ga0209541, IMG submission 184027) | Groundwater microbial communities from Rifle, Colorado - Rifle CSP2_plank lowO2_0.1 (SPAdes) (version 2) | ecosystem: Environmental > Aquatic > Deep subsurface > Groundwater | place...
TATTTGAAGCTGTGTTGTAGCTTCCGTAAAGGGTAAGGGTGCCTGTTGCGTCGTCTGCTCCTGTTTTTGTTGCAGTGTTGTAGAGGCCGTAGGCGGTTTGAGAAACGCTTGCTCCTGTGACAACGGCTGATGAGGCCCAGGTATTGTACAAACCGTATGAGGTTGTAGCGCCGGTTGAGGTAAAGGTGGTTGCCAGGTCTAAGGTTCTTGTATCTGTTGTTGACCCTGTTGAGGCAAGGTCGAGCATTCCGGAGGCGCCAAGAGTGTTGGTGGTATTGGATATGGTTACGTTTTCGTTACCAGCAAGGGTAAAGTCTAAGTCGGTATTGACAGTTGTTGTACCGTTAAGAGTTAGAGTGCCGTCTAAAGTTGTCGCACCATCAACCTCTAGGGTTCCTGTTATGTATGTATCATCCCCATTTAGAGATACTCCAGGGGTACCGGCACCTACTTTTAAATTGCCGGTTAACACGTTTACTAATCCTGTTGTTGCAGCTGGGGTTAAGGTTATGTCACCCGCAGTTGTGGTTGACAATGCTAGTGCTTGGGAATTGGCAGCAGTGATTGAAAGTGATCCGCCGGCAGGACCGGTTACCGAGGCACCGCCGTTGGCATCAACAAAAGTTAGATCCCCGACTGATGAGACCTGCAGGCTGTCTGTTCCGTCACCAACTTCCAACAGAGCGGAGGGAGAGGTGTCTCCAATTCCTACGTTGCCAGCATTGAAGATTGCTGCATAATTATTGGTAGCTCCACTTGCTGTAAAGTATCCACCAACGTTAGTTGAGGTAGTTCCTGTGTCTGTTACAGAAGAATACACTCCGTATGCTGTGTGGGTAGCATTTGAATTTGTTCCAGATCTTGTTAAATTCAAAAGAATTGAGGAAGATGAGCCTGTGCCAGCTGTTGAAGAAGATGAAATATCAACCAGCCCGTTAGTAGTCCCATTTCCTGTCCAGGTGTTCCCTGAGGTGGCTATATCAAGAAGTCTTCCAGTGGTAACAGAACTGGAAGTGTTATATATCCCTGTGCCTGAAGTTAGACTCCCATCTGTAAACACAAAAGCAGAAGTTGTTGTAGTTCCTGTTGCAACAGATGAGGTGAATGTTTGACTGCCTGTGCCGGAGGTTAAATTGATAGCTGCAGCACCTCCAGAGTTACCAAGAGAGGTAATTATTCCTGATCCATTGCCTATGGTTGTTGTATTGTTTGATGTTAGGGTAGTAAATGCTCCGGTTCCTGCAGTTGTTGCACCTACAGACACAAAGTTTGCAACACCTCCTGTTGTTACACTCCAATTATCATCTGTTATTGAGACCCCAGTTGCTGCAGAACCTCCAATGGTGATTGTATCTGCTCCACCGTTCCCCAAGATTATGGTATCTGCTCCTGTTGAACCGAGGGTAATGGTTGTTGCAGAAGTTCCGGTAATGGTTGTTGCGTTGGTCGTGAGGGTTCCGGAGGCTGTGTTTAGTGCCAGGTTTCCTGCACCACCTGACGCAATGGTTAAGGCTCCTGAGTCTGCAATGTTGTTTGTGGTAAATGTTTGAGAACCTATTACACTTCCTGTAATTAGAGTTCCTACTCCTGCATTGGTAAGCCTTGTTGTGCCACCAACTTTTAAGGATCCATCTGAGAGGTCTAAATCTGCTACTTGGGAGGCGGTTGAGTTAAGAAGGGTAAGGATACGTGTTGCAGCTCCTGTAATGTCTATTGTTTTATCTCCTCCTGCCCAGGTTAAGGTAGCTGTGTTAATTGTCAAAGTATCTGTTGTTGCGTCTCCTATGGTAGTGTTTCCTTCAACGGATAGATCTCCGACAACACTAGTGGTACCTGTTGTGGTGGTACCAGTTAACACGAGGCTTTTACCGTATATGTCTCCTTCTGCGTCTATGTCAAACACTACAGATCCACCTACTGCTAACCCAAGGAGGTTTGAATCTGCTGTTGCTGATGCAGGGTTTATGTAAACAGTGCTATCCGCTTGATTCCAGGTACTGGAACCTATTGCCCATGTACCTGTGTGAGCACTTGTTGGCGCTTTGGTAAATGTTGGTCTTCCATTGAATGTGTTGTTGCCTGTGAAAATACTGGCTCCTGTTACTGTTAATGCATTGTTTATTGTTGTTGTGCCAGAGGAGGCACCCAGAGATATGGTGGTTGCTGCACTCGCTAAGTTCAAGGTGGTTACAGTTGAGTTGACAAGGTTAAAAGTTGTAGCAGTTGAGGTTATATCCCCTCCGTTTACGGCCAAGTCACTGGTTAGGGTGGTATTTCCGGCAACTCCCAAGGTTCCCGAGAGGGTAGTTGCACTTGAAACAGCTAAGGTTCCTTCGATCGTTGAATTTCCTGCTAAAGTTGCATCACCTTCCGTGTCTACTTTGAATTTCTGAGTCCCGTTTACTGCAATCCCAAAAAGAGTGTAATCGGAAGAAGAAGCAGAAGGATTTATATATACAGGGCCACCGGAGATGTTTACGGAGCCTGGTTTTGAGGTAAAGGTGATCGCTCCTTCGACACTTTGTGCCTGGTCTTTTCTAACAAAAGATCCGGAATCTATACCGTCAAGATGGTCAGCATTGACTTTGGTAATTTCTGATCCGTCTAAATCTTCTATGAATGATCCGGTAAGACCACTTAATTTACCGTTTGATCCTATTATTGTATTACCGCCAATTGTTAGGGAACCTACAAGCTTTAGGCCATTTTTAATGGTGGCACCATCTTCAAAGATTACGTTCTCTTTGAATGTTACTTTTCCGGTTAGTGTGCCACCGGTTAGAGGGAGATACTTTGAAATTAAGACTTTTGATTTTTCTAGAGCTTGTTCTTGAAAAGACCCAAGGTCTATTCCTGCTTCTTTGGCTTTTTCAGGGTTAACCCTTTTGATTATTTCTTCTGCAATGCTGTTGAAGGGGGAGAGCAGAAAACGGAAGAGGTCTTGGGCTTTTTGTATAACATAATCTGTCTTTGCTCCCAGCACTTGAGCTTGTGGGTTGAAGAATGTTCCAGTTTGTTCGGGTTTGAGGATGTATCCGTAAACAAGACTGGCGGTTATCAAGGTTCCTATGAGACCTGTAGCGAGGAATGTTTTTAAGGCTTTAGTGGGGTCAATGAAGGTTTTCTGAGCACGGAGGTGAATATGTTCAGAAGATAGGGGTTTTTCTTCCGGGAAGAAACCTTCGTTTTTGGGGAGTCGGTCTTGTAAAACCCCTTTTATCTCATTTAGGGTTTTGCTGATTTCGCTTGAGAAGTTGTCCGGCGAGGGCAGCGTCTGAGACTTGAAAACCTGCGCAAAATGCGGGTTGGCGTTTTTTAGAAACTTTTCCAGGTCTTTTAGCCTGTAGATTCTGTGCCCGCCTGGGGTTCTTTGGGGAATTAGTTTTCCTTGCTCCTCCCAGTTTCGAAGAGTTTTATCGGATACGCCTAGGACCCGAGCGGCCTCGGCTATTGAGAGTTTCCTGTGTTCTATCTTCTGCCAGGGCAGGGCAGGCTTCTTCATATGAGCAGTTTTTGAGCCTAGAACTTGGAAGTTTTTCCAAGTTTCACGCGTTATTATTATAGTTGCCTACAGCCTCCCATAAGTCAATGGCCATTTGATCGTTTTTTGAATTTAGTTGATGTCTTTTGACCTTCTTTTTTTGTGTCTTTCTTGGTAGCTTTGTTTTGCTATACTCTAAACAGACTGGTAGGCAATAAAGTGTTTCTAAACCATCTTATCTCTATCAAACTATAATAATTGCTTAGGAAAGCTCATATGTCATTAAACATATCATGAAGTTCTCACAGCGGATCGCTATTGATTTGGGTACGGCAAACACACTTGTTTGGGTTGCTGGACAGGGGTTGGTTGCTAATGAGCCAACGGTTGTTGCGGTTTCTGTCGAAGAGAACAGAGTTGTTGCTGTCGGGAATGAGGCAAAGAGAATGTTGGGGAGGACTCCGGAGAATCTTCAAGCGTTGCGTCCTATGCGAGATGGAGTGATTGCTGATTACCAGGTTACCGAGGCGATGCTTAGGTATTTTATAGCGAAGGTTTCTCCAAAGTTTTCTTTGTTCCGACCGGAAGTTATGGTTTGTGTTCCGGCTGGGTGTACTCAAGTTGAGCGGCGTGCGGTTCTTGATGCAGCATTATCAGCTGGCGCTCGTACGGCTTATCTGATAGATGAGCCACTTGCTGCCGCAATTGGAGCTAAGATTCCGGTTTCTGCCCCTTCGGGGCATATGATTTTAGATATTGGCGGAGGAGCAGCAGAGGCCGCAGTTATTTGCTTGGGTGGGGTTGTTGTTCACAGGTCTGTTCGAGTGGGCGGCAATAAAATAGATGAGACTATAGCTGTGTATGTTCGGAAGAAACACAACTTGATAATTGGCGATCAGACGGCTGAACTGATAAAGATAAAGATTGGTTCGGCGACTAGGCTTGTGCAAGAAGAAAACATCGAGGTTTCAGGTAGAGATCAGGTTTTGGGTTTGCCGAGAACAATTATTTTGACTTCAAGTGAGGTGACTGAGGCTATGAGGCCAGCTTTATTGTCTATTATCGGAGCGGTTAAGGGAGTGCTAGAAGAAACTCCGCCTGAGTTGGCATCGGATATTATTGAGAGAGGTATAACGATGTCTGGCGGAACCAGTTCACTAAGGAATTTTGACCGTTTGATGGTTCAAGAAACCGGGGTGCCAGCGCATTTGGCAGAGGAGCCGTTGTTGTGTGTTGTTCGGGGGACTGGAGTGGCGCTGGAGAATTTGGACCTTTACCGACGGAGTATAGCTAGAAGGTAAAAGTATACGGTTGAGGGTTAAGGGGTGTGGAAGCTGGTATGGAAAAGAGTTAAGCGGTATGGGACCCTTTACGAAACCTCCTCACGATACTAGCTTCGAAACCCTTTAACTTCCTACTTCTTTCTGCGTTTCTCCGCGTGTAACAGCTTCAACAGTGTACAATAACCGCAGGTATCTTTGGGTTTAATTGGTTAAGCGTGTTTTCTCCGCAAATTAGCTGTTTTTTGGGCTAGAGTGCTAATTTTTACCGCAAGTTGACCTACCTTAGCTTTGTTTTTACCGCTCTGGTTAAAGTTGCTAAAAGGTAAGGTTTTCTTAGACTTTTATATGCGAAGAAAAACTAGGAAATACAATTATTCTTATTCGGGCCTGGCTTTTTAAGAGAAAGTAGGGAAGAGACAAGGGTTGTTGGTTTGCTTTAGGTTTGTAGGCTGATCTTTGGATTGCTCCCGTTAGAGCCTGTCCACCGCGTTTGGCAGCTCACGCAAGGTCGGGATGGTTTATTGTTAAGATGTGGTTTTGGAGATTGGGGCCATAGGGAAGATCGGGTTGTTGGGATCTTGCAAAGGTTGACGGGATCATATCCGGAACGCACCGTGTGTTGTGTTGCGCAAAATGGAAGAAATGCTCACGAATTACCCTGTCCTCTTAGGTGATTGAACTGAGCATTGATAATTCTGGTGTTTTTTCGAAGGATTAACCGCAGAATTTTCTAAAAGCAAAAATTTTGCTGTTGCGGAGATAGTGTATAATTTTGCTGCCGGTTTTCTTTCGTAGAAACTTCTTTATTGGGCTTTGGTTTTTGTTTTTCCAATCATCGGGTTTTGGGCCGACTGATCACAGGTGCTTTGTTGGTTTTTTGGGTGGTTAGTGTTTCTTTTTTCTGAGTATTGGGGAAATCCCTTTCCTGTTTCAGTCTTATAGTTTTAGGTTTTTCCTCACGAATTTTGCCCGTTTCTGACCTCTGACTACACTTTCTTGTAGTCTTCTAGTAGGTGGTTGCTTTTTTACATTATTTTACTGACCTACATAGTAGGTAGCCGTGATTTATGCTTGTTTTTTTGTTTATGTTTTGTATACATATTGGCTGTTTTGGAAAGGATAGAGTAGATCGTCTAGGGTCTTATAGTTTGTTTGGATTCCTTTAGTAGGGGAGAGGCTGTTTTTATGATTCGTTACGTCTTGTAGTTTCGTACAAAAGGCCTTTCTTCTTATCTTATAGTTTACAACTTTGCAGTTTGGTTAGCTGGGGTTTACTATTAACTTGTTCCTTTTAACCTTTGAACTGGTTAGTTTCGGCCTTATGCCTAGGGAAATTGTCGATTTTTTTGAAATTTAGTTAAAAATGGGTCTTAAAATTACCAAAATAGAACGAAAAATCGTGCCGGTCTTGGGCGTACCCGTGGATAGCACTACCCGAGCGCGAGTGCTAGGAGAAATCGAGACTTTTTTGGAGATTAGCCTTAAAAAAGGTAGAAGTTCGTCACAAGGTAGGTTGTTTATAGTGACCCCGAACCCAGAAATTGTTAGCTTAGCTTCAGAGAAGCCACCGTTGGCTAGCATACTACATAACGCAAGTATTAGTTTGCCTGATGGTATAGGGGTAGTAATGGCTCAGAGGTATCTTAACCTTCAAACTATGCGTGTTCCTGGGCTGATGCATTTGGTATCACTTTGTTCGGGTCTATGGGTGGGTTTATCCGCATTTATAGCTCGTGATTGGCTCTTTTCCGCGGGGGAAGTAGTTCCCGGGAGGGTTGTTTTTGAAGATTTAGTGGGAGTGGCTTCGAAGAAAGGCTTGAGGGTTTTTTTGTTGGGGGGTAAGGATGGAGTTGCGGCTCAAGCGGCGCAGAAACTTAAAACTGGAAACTTAAAACTCAAAATTGAGGCCGAAAGTGGGCCGGTGCTTACCCAGGAAGGGAAGCCTATTAAGGGTCAGGAGGGGTTGGAGGGTGACATAATAAGCAAAATAAGGGAGTTTGAGCCTGATATGTTGTTTGTTGGGTTTGGAGCGCCGAAACAGGAGTACTGGATTTCCCGAAACTGGGATAAGTTGGGTGGCGTAAGGTTGGTTATGACTGTAGGGGGAGCTTTTGATTATATTTCTGGAGTGGTTCCGGCTGTGCCTGGATGGGTTAGTAGCTGGGGATTGGAATGGTTGTGGAGGCTTGCTACTCAGCCTTGGAGGGTAAAGAGAATATGGAACGCTGTAGTTGTCTTTCCTTGGAGAGTGTTTAGGTGGAAGGTGAAAAAAGGGTGAGCGCCGCGTGCGGGGGGAGTGAGATGTGGGTGCTCTCTCGCACGCGGATTTGGGCGGGTTTGCTTCGTTGGGTTTTCCTCACCAGGTGGGTCGTTGGTCTTCCTGCTGGTTTCTGGCAGCCCGCCTTGGGAGGCAGCGGAAAAGCATGATTAGCAAGGTGAACATGAACCCCACGCCATAGGCGAGGGATATGTTGGCGGTAAGCCATTCTCTGACTGCCGGGTTTTCCCACCGTAGACCTGCTGAGATGTGAGTGATCGCTATTCCGAAGAGCATGCCGACGACGTAGCATAGGACGATTGCCTCAAGAAATGCGAGCGGTTTGTTCATATTCAGCTTTTGTTTCCAACCGAATAGGTAGACGAACCCGCCCCAGGCAATGAGAAAAAAACTCCGAGCGCCATGTTTGCTTGTGCTTCCATCGCAATTCCTTCCTATTCTTTCTGTCGGACACTGTCGATGTAGGCTTTGATCTGGCGAAGGCCGGAGTGGATGTCTTCCCCATCTATTTGGATATACGGTGCGTTTAGAGCCTCGCACGAAACACAAGCGATGGGTAGGCCTGAGGCTAGAAGCATATTCACTGCTTCGCGTGCTGCCGGGTCGCTCGTGTCGAGGTAGAGCACAACTGGATTTTTGGTGGTTGGTCCATCAGGTTCGGCCATGTCAAAGATCCTTCCGACGGGCAAATTTTTGGGCAAAGGTATTTTACCATAGTTTTCCACATAGTAGGGTTATGGGATGTGGATAAGTTATGTTATAGGAGCATTCAAGAAAACCTTGATTAAATCTGGGATGAATTGAACGCTCATATGTCATGGGTGGGGATTTCTTAGGAAATTTAAGCCCGAAGCGGGGTTGTTTGGGGTTTTAGGGAGAAAATTCCACTGTTTTGAACCTGCGACCTCATAGGATGCCCTAAGGCGAGGGTATTTTAGAAGGGACATGCACTTAGCCATCTTAACGCTGGATTAATTTGAAATTTGAAATTTAAAATTTGAACTAAAATTGAAAATTAGAAATTAAAAATTTTGAGAGAAAGCTTATTTGTTTGTCGAATTGTCTTTGTGAACACTTTAGGCAATTAACCGAACAAATACCGATAAAAGTACCCCGGGTAAAAATACCTAGTCAAGAAATACTTAGCGAGTAATAGAATTACTCGGTGGGGATTTTGGGAGGGAGAGGGAGGAATTAGGGGAACTTGGGAAAATTGGAGTGGTTAGGGCTTTTGCCGGGGTATTTTTAAGGCTAAAAGGTAGGTTTTGAGATATTGAAGGATTGGGATAACTAAGCGGGAAAAGATAGTTCCATTTTTTGTTTCCGGGTTAGTAATTTACCTGTTTTTGTTAGCCTGATTTTTACTCGTTATTGTCATTTTATGTTTTATTCTGTGGCTGTTTTAAGTTGTCTGTTTGTTTATTTGGGGTTTTAGGGGGTTTTGAGGTTTTTGTTAGAGACTATTAACTTAAAGAATAGGCAATAATTTGGTTGTCGGTGGTTTCGACAAATGTGTAGGGCGGAGCATCCACTACTCTTTTTATGGGAGAGCCGACTGTAGCGATTGGTGTAAGGTTTGCTGTTTCGGGATCTACTTGAACTATTGACTCTGAACTTACGAGAAATAATTTTCCCTCTCGTTTTATGGGGTAAACCTGAATGTTTCTGAGTGATTTTTCCCAGCGAGTCTTACCATCTATTGTCAATCCGTACAACTTGTACTCTTGGGGACGAGTGCCTGGTCCCCAATTACCAATAATTACCCGGTTTCCAAACCTGCCGATCAGCTTGTAGCCGGTGTCGCTAAAATCCGGATAGATAAGGTTCTTGCCGTCTACATTGATGATAAGCTGCCTTCTAAAATCGGAGTTATTGAATCGTTCATAACTGCGCGCGTTGTGGGGAAAAACTGTGAGGTTGTCCTCGTGTCTTCTGAGATATACCTCTCCGTCGGACTCTACCATAAGAGGCTGTTTCTGTGTGAAAAAAGGATAGTCTATTAATTCAAGTTCTCCTGTTTTGGGGTCGAAGAGATATTGCGTGTAGCCGTGGTTATACCCACTTTGCTTGGGTTCAATGTCAGTTCTAACATATATCTCGAAGAATTGTCCTTCTCTGTGGTCAATAGTAGGGTCAGAGCGCGGGGTAAGGGTTATTTGGTTGAAGGTTTGGTCGCAGTAGGTTCGGCAAGCATAAACTACACCGCGTCCGGAAGATGTTATGTCATATTTCCCGGTGGTAAACTTTGCTCGCACGGCTCTCCGGTGGGCTAAATCGTACACCCAAAGGTGTTGTTCTACTGCGTTTTCTATTGGATGTTTTTCTCCTTTGACAATTGTGACGATTACGTCTCCATTGCGGGCGTATGCCCATTGGTCTTGCCCGGTCCTGAGAGCTGGAATCGAGCCGAGTTTTTCGCCGGTTGCAAAATCGAAGGGTATGAGTTGGTCCTGATTGCCTGCAACTAAGGTGTTGGACGTTGCTTCAAGAAGCGTAAAGTGGTCTTCTGGGCTTGTCCAGCGTCTTTCGCCGTCTTTAGTGTATACGGAGAATCCTTTTGAGAATCCCAACGGTCCTTCGTTGTGGGTGACTATTAGGTGATCGCCGATGAAGTGGGCCTCGTTAAAATGCTTTTTCTGCTGTTCCGGGGAGAGTTGTGGATTGGCACTTATTGCGCCTGTTTGTCTTCTTGTTTTGGCATTTATTAGTGCAATTTTATTTCCGGCAGGTTCCAGAACTGCGAAGCGGTCTTTATCGGCTGCGAGGACTTTTGCTCCTGGCTCGGATTTCCATAGGACAACTCTTTCTTGGTTTCCCGATCTTCTTGGGTCAAAAGCTCTTGAGATACCAGACGGGTCTTGGTAGAAAACAAGACCTTCGGAGACTGCGAAGAGTCCGCCGCGGGGCATATTTGCTTGGGCGTGGAGGTTTGACAAACCTACAGCTTCTTTGCCTGCTCGAACAGACCACATGGAGCCCAGTGGTTTGTCTAGGGATTGAATTAGTTCTGGGGTTGGAGAGGGAACGAGGGCTGTTCCTCTTTTGTCAGGAGGGCTGGATTCTCTCGGGCTATTGGTTGGTGGGGGTGCGCAGCGGGAAAGCAAGAAGGCTTCGGCTACTGATGAAGCTCCAATCCCAAGGAGTTGTCCTAGTTCTCGGCGAGAGGGCATGATTATTTGTAGCTCTTGTTTTGGGGAGATGTCAAATTACACCTTGACAGGGTTGAAGAGGCTTTGATACATTTCTTTGTAGAAACTAACTTAATTAAACATAATGGCTCCTAGAACAAGAACTGCTCTTAAGATAGACGAACTTCCGGATTTACTAACCGTTCGGGAGGTTGCTGAAGTGCTGCGGGTTTCTCCTTTGACCATTAAGCGCTGGGGAAAGCGCGGAAAACTTCCCGCAATTCGTATAAATTCGAGGGGGGACAGAAGGTATAAAAAAGAAGCTGTTTTGTATTTGTTGGGGATACAGCCCAAGGATGAGTTGTAATTCGCGTCTTTAGCTTCGAATATAGTATACTTCTCTTCTGATGCGGTCGATTTTTCTGGGGACTCTTGGGGCTGTTCTTGCTATTTCTTTAATTGGATTTTCTGCGAGAGCTTTTGCGCTGTCCTCCAATCCGATTACAAAGCAGGTAGCCACAGAAAGTGCTGTCGCGGCTTTTCGGAATACTCTTCGTTCTCCAGGGGATAATTCTGAGAAGCTTTATAGTGTTTTAAAAGGTCAAAATCCAGGAATTCTGCTTGCTAATCCGGTAAAACATGCAATACGCAATGCTGTTTCTTCGGGGATTTCTATTGAAACAATCGTTCTTCTCTTACTGTTGCCTGTTGTTGCGCTTTTTATTAGTGCTGTTCGCCATTTGGTTGGACTCCGAGGGTTTGGGATATTTTTTCCCGCGGCTTTGAGCGTAGTTCTTCTTGCTACGGGACTGATTGCTGGAATTGGTTTGTTTTTGGTAATTGTATTGGTATCTACTCTCTTTCGCTTGTTTTTAAGAAGACTTCGCTTAAAACTTAGTTATTTACCTCGTATGGCTTTAATCCTCTGGGCTGTATCCTTGTCGGTTTTGGGACTTCTTTTTGCAGCACCTTATATTACTCAGGTTAACTTAAAGGATGTTTCTATTTTTCCTGTTTTGATATTGGTTTTATTGTCGGAGGAGTTTACAAGAGTGCAGTTGGGCAAGAACATTGAGGTTGCAATTTCTCTGACTTCTGAAACTTTAATGCTTGCGATTTTATCTTTTGCGATTCTCTCATATCCGGCAATGCAAGAACTGACTCTTCTCAACCCTGAGTATGTGTTAATTGGGGTTCTTATCTTGTCGTGGTTTATGGGTCGATATACGGGCTTAAGGTTGTTGGAGATTTGGCGGTTTAGGAAGCTCTTGAAGAACTAATTTTTAATTTTAAATTGTGAATTGCATATGAAGATAGCATCTATTCTTGGTTTGAATGCCCGAGCCCGATTGTTTCCCAATCAATCTCGTCATGCCAGAAAAATTGCCAGATCAAAAATTTTAACGAAGCGAATTTTAAGACGGGCTGGTATTCCGACGCCCAGGCTTTATAAAGTTTTTAGAAAAAATGAGGATATTGTTAATTTTGATTGGAGGAAGATTTCTTCTTCTTTTGCTTTGAAGCCAAGTAAAAGTTCGTATGGGGATGGAATTATTGTTGTAAGGAAAAAATCGGTTGACGGAAAAGCTTGGATCACGACCCAGCGGAAAAAACTTTATGCTGAAGATTTTGACCTCCAGGTTGTTGATATTTTGGAAGGGGCATATAGTATTGGAAGCGTTCCAGACATTGCGTTTTGTGAGGAGTATGTGGGAAGGCACAAGGTTTTTCGACAGTATGCGTATCGCGGAACGCCGGATATACGGGTGATGGTATATAACAAGGTGCCGGTTATGGCGATGCTTAGGCTTCCTACTCCTGAGTCGGGAGGAAGAGCAAATCTTCACAAAGGAGGGATTGGTGTGGGGATTGACATGGAAACCGGAATTACAACATATGCCGTGCATCACGGAGAATATATTCGCCATAAACCAGGAACTCAAAAAAAACTTTCCGGAATAAAGATCCCATATTGGAACCAGATTTTGGAGATTGCTGTTCGTGCCCAGGCTGTATCGGATTTGGAACTATCGGGAGTTGATATAGTCTTGCATCCGGAACGAGGGCCTATGGTTTTGGAGATTAACTCTCAACCGGGACTCCAAATTCAGCTTGCTAACATGGCGGGCTTAAGGAAACGCTTGGAGAGAGTTGAGGACCTTCGAGTATTGGACGCAGAGCATGGGGTAAAGATTGCAAAATCTCTTTTTTCTTCCCACATCGTGACTAGAAAAAGTAAAAAAGACGAAGCGTCACAGGTTTTGGGGGTTTTTGAGAAAATAAAGGTTCGTGACGCAGAGGGTAAGCGACGTATGATTGAAGCAAAGATTGATACTGGAGCATGGAGGACTGCGATTGATAAAACCCTTGCTCAGGAGATGGGACTTCTTACGACCCGCAATGTTCTTTGGAACAAGAGAGTTAAAAGTGCTTTGGGGATTGAGGAGCGGCCTCTTATCGGTTTGACGTTTTGGCTAAAGGGTAAAAAGGTTGTTACTCAGGCAGGTGTTGCGGATCGTAAGAATTTGGCAAAACAGATACTTATTGGAAGGCTTGACTTAGGCGGATTTTTAATTGATATGGATTCTATTAATCGCCAAAGGCGTATACGGAAAAACCCAGGGGATTAGGATAGCAACTAAGTGACTTGGCGACTCGTAGCTAGAAAACCAGTTACGACTTTAGGTAAACATGAAGAAAATACTTATTTTAGCAGGGGGAAAGATAAAACACTTGGAGCCGTTTTTGGAAGCGGGGAAGAATGTTGGGGCGGAGGTTGTTGTTGGGTCTTTTGGTGAACTTAGTTACTTAACGGAAAGTAGCCAAAAGACTCCTCGTTTGTTTGTTGGCGAACGTGATATTGCGGATTTTGATGTTATTTATTTTAGGTTAGTAGGCAAACGGGCAGAAGATGCGGCACTTGTTGTGAGTTTTGCCAGGGAGCATAAAATTCCTGTGGTTGATCAAATATATACCCGGGATGGTTTTATCAATCTCCCTCTTAAGAAGGGGCAGGAGGCGGTGTGTTTGGTGCAAGCAGGGATTTCTTTCCCGAAGACTTTCTTTGGGGGTTTGGATATGATTTTGGAAAAGGCGCCAGAGATTTTTGATTTTCCGTTTGTTGTTAAGGGGAGTTATGGGAAGCAAGGGCATGCTGTTTGGAGAGTTGACAATAAAGATCAGCTTCGTAAGTTGGTCGGAGAATTGAAAAAATTAGAGAGGGAAGGAAAAAGATTTTTTGCGCAAGAATTTATAAAGATTACCGAGCGAACTCGGGTATTTGTTTTAGGAGATAGACTTCTTGGAAGTATTACAATGCCTACGAAGTGGAGGAGATATGTGCAAGGGATCTATGGGGGCAGGGAGACCCCTGAAAGGTCTCCCCTTACGGAGCGTGAGTTGGCGTTGGCAGTTGGGGCGGCTCAAGCACTTGGGATAGATGTTGCTGGGGTTGATTTGATTCAGGATTTGGAGACCCGAAAAGTATATGTTTTGGAGGTAAATTCTGCCCCCCGCTGGGCAAGATTTAAAAAAGAAACGGGGATTAATGTTGAGGAAGAGATTGTAAAGTATCTGGCTGGACTATCTTAGTGCGTGTCGCGTAGACCTCTTTTTCTCCCTTTTGAATTTTTCTTTTCCTGCTTGGTGCCAGTTGGTGTAGGGAAGAGGTGGGAGATAGTCAAACAGCTCTTCGATCTGGTCGGTTAAATTTTCTTTGTTCTGCTCTCTTAGAACGGCGTCAATAATTTGCTTGGTCTTGGGGTTTGCGTTTTTTAGCCAGTTTGAAACTGAGATAATTTTAGTATCAGATACGTGGAGTTTCTCTTTAATTTCTGAGGGCGAGTAGTTTTTTGCGAGGAGCAGGGCGGTTGCGAATCGTTTTGCGAGAGTTATTTTTTCCATCTCGCTTAGGAAGTCTCCAAAGAATTCTATGTTGGAAGGCGGATCGTTTACTTGAGATAGGGCTTGCCAGAACTTGTTGAGTATCTCAGCTTCGAGATTTTTATCTATGGGTTTTCTTGAGAGTTGAGTCATCGATTTATCGATTAATCGAGTATTGCAGTTATGGGGAAGGGTGTCAAGGAGTTTTTAGATATGACTAGGGATTACTGTTTGAACTATTTTATGTAACCACATTGGTGTTTTTGAGAAGATTTGTGTTTATATTAAATATGGCGAAAGGAAGAGTTGGTGTGTTGAAGAAGGCTTTTGATGTTGGGGTGCTTGCTGTGCTGTTTGCTATAATGGCAGTTTTCTCTTCAAGGCCTGTTTCTTTTGTGTTGATTGTGGGCTACTTGATTGGACTCTGTTTCAAGCCAGGTTGGTTTAAACAAAAACAGATGGTTTTTGGGCCTGGGACTGGTCGGCTCAAAGGGGGTGTTTTAAAAGGTTGGGATTTCCTTGCGTATCGTGGTTTCTATGTTGCTATTTTCGTATACTCTCTATTGAACCTGATATTTAATTTCCATCCTTTTGTTTTGGCTGCTACCCACTCCTTTATCGGATTTTTTGATTGACCAACAAAAACCCGCCTTTGACGGCGGGAGTTTGTTTTGTGTAGAACTATTTTTACTTTAGTTCGACTGTTGCCCCTGCTCCTTCTAGTTTTTCTTTTGCGCTTTTTGCATCTTCTGCTTTAGCGTCGACAAGAACCTCTTTAGGAGCTGCTTCTGCAAGATCCTTTGCTTCTTTCAATCCAAGGTTGGGATTGATTTCGCGGAGAGCTTTGATGACGGCGATTTTATTGCCGCCGGCATTTGCTAGGACTACGGTTTGGAGTCCGCCGGATGCAGCTTGTTCAGCCGGAGCTTCGCTTGCTCCTGCGACTTGAGGGGTTGCTGCCACTGGCATTGCTGACACTCCCAATTCCTCTTGCAAGGTTTTTACGAGCTCTGCAACCTCCATTACGGAGAGTTCTTTAATTTGGTCTACAAGACCTTGTACTTTATTTTCTTTTGCTGACATATTTTTCACCACCTTTGTTGGGCAATTAGGCACTAGGCATTGGGCACACTAGTACTTTGACCAAGTTGTTTTTCTCGTTGAGACAGAACGTAGACGAGCGTTTGTAAGTTCGCGTTTAACGTTGTTACTAGGCCATAGGCTGGGCCTTGCAGGGAGCCTAGAAGATTTACATAGAGAGTATTTTTGCCAGGTAGGACTGAGAGTGTTTCAACTTCGCTGGCTGTTATGAATTTTCCTTCAAAGAGTCCAAACTTTAATTTTGGAAGACCCTTTTCTTTAATAAGCTTGGCTAGCCGCTGGAGGGGGGCAATCTCATCGTCTTGGGCAAAAACTGCTCCCGTAGGGCCTTCTAGGCCTTCCTGGACTGTTTTCTCTTCGTCTTTTGAGGGTTTGTGGGCATTATCAAAAGCAATTTTTAAGAGAGTATTTTTAACGACAGAAAAAGACCCGCCGGCTTCCGCCAGAGAACTGCGCATGGCTTCGAGGTCTTTCATGCCCAAGCCTTGGTAATTGATCACAGCGACAGATTTTGAGTTTTTAATCTGTTGGGTAAGTTTTTCGATTGATTGTGATTTTTCTGCTTTTTTCATGGAAAAATATACAAAAAAAGACCTCGGTGTGACCGAGGATATACTTCATACCAAATACTTGATACTGAATACTTTTTCGCTTGTGGCGAGAAAGCTCCTCGGTAGTCCTTCGGCTTCGCTCGAGGTGATCTTGCGAGGCTTCTGGTTGTTCTGGTTTTTACCAGAGGGCTACTGTCTTTGGGACTTGGTTATTCTACAGGACTCAGACTGTTATCGCAAGTTTTCCCACTTCGCTCATGCGCTTCGCGGGACAGGTTAAGCTGTTATCAATAGTTTTACTGATGGGCCCATTGCTGGAGCAAGATAGGCTCTTT
>Ga0209541_10009212_pt1 | contig 16038 bp, 20 predicted proteins | sample RifCSPlowO2_01_FD_184027 | JGI IMG/M metagenome (GOLD analysis project Ga0209541, IMG submission 184027) | Groundwater microbial communities from Rifle, Colorado - Rifle CSP2_plank lowO2_0.1 (SPAdes) (version 2) | ecosystem: Environmental > Aquatic > Deep subsurface > Groundwater | place...
ATTATTGCTGTGTTCGAAATAAGGTTCTTGTTTCGCGCTTTGCGCGAAATAGTATGTATCTGGAAATAAAAATCCTTCTAATGAAACATTATCAGGTATATTTTGCAAAAAAGAATACTTTTTTCTTAAATTATTATCTATATTTATAAATATATCATAATTAATATTTATACCATTTTTTTGAAACATATTAACTATATCATTGATAGTGTATCCTTCTAAAATAGCAATCTTAATGCCTTTAGAAATATAATTTCCTTTTCCGCTAATCATCAATAAAAAATCATAGCTATTCATTTCTAATTTCAATTTATATAATCCAAATCTAATATTTTTATCTTTTCCTGATAATACAGCGTATATTAAAAGCGGTAGCTTATTTTTTATTATATTTTTATCTTCTGCTTCATTTAAAATATCGTTTAAATTTTGTCCTTGTTTGATTTCAAATAATTCTTCTTTAGAAATATTTAAAGAATTTCTTAAAGACAAATTAAAAAACAAAACTATAATAGCTATCAAAAAAATAGCGCCTGATAAAACGCCGTAAAAAAATCTTTTAAATACGCTAAATATTAGACCTTTTTTTCCTGATGAATAATATGTTTTTTGCATTTAGAACAAAACTTTTTAAATTCTAACTTGCGCGTTACTAACTTTTTGTTCTTAGTAACGAAATAATTAGCGTTTTTGCAATCTTTGCAAACTAATTTTAACAATTTATCTTGTGACATAATATTAATAAATTAAAAATTAAAATACGAAACTTTTAAGCACTTTTTATTTTATGAGTCTTCTTTGACTTCAAAGGTTAAACAAGAAATCATAATAATAGCCCAAGAACGGATTTGAACCGTTGGCCTACTCCTTACCATGGAGTTGCTCTGCCAGCTGAGCTACTTGGGCGCTCTTTTGGGCGGTGAGGGGTCAGACGCTAAAACATTAGTTTTAGCTAAAGTCCCTCACTTTTCTCATATTTTGGGCGGTGAGGGACTCGAACCCCCGTAGCTCTTGCGAGCGTTTGGTCTACAGCCAAATGCGATTGCCACTATGCGAACCGCCCGTTTACTCAATATAAGCCGATGAAGGGATTTGAACCCCTGACCTTCACTTTACAAAAGTGTTGCTCTTCCAGCTGAGCTACATCGGCATAAATTACGCTGAAATTTTGTCAAGTAATTCTTTTATCTCTTTATCATTAGAACCTGATTTTATAACATGCTGAAAACAATTTTTAGCGTCTTCAAAATTATTCATTGCTATATATACCTTGCCTAATTTCTTATAAAAAGAAATATCTCTTGGATTTTTAATAATAGCTTCTAATAAATTTTTTTCTTTTTGTGATAAGATTTCCAAATCTATATTATCTTTATTTTTATTATCAGCATTACTGCTTATATTAATCTCATGAAATCCAAAAATTTTTTCTTGATTTTCTTCTTTATTTTTATATTTCACTTTTTGTTCTTTATTACTTAAAATATCTTCAAAAAAATTTTTATTATTATTAATCGTTTCTTTTCTTAATCTCTTTTTTTCATTTATACTATCATACAATACTGTTATTTTAGATTTTAAATTTTTTAATTGTAAAATAATAAGACTAAAAAATCTTTTAATATAAATATAAGCGCTTAATAAATTATTAGCAATAATAGGTTTTGATTTATTAATTTTACTGTAAATTATTTTATAAAAACTAAAAACGCTATTTCCTATATGTAGATGCAATTCTTTAAAAGACAGGTTTTGACCGCGATATATTATACTATTATACTTCAAAACTATAAAAACAAGTCCTAAAAAACTCAAGACTATAACTATTTTTACTATAATTATAAACATAAACAGGTTATATGTTTCATTATTTAACAAAGTCAAACGCTATCAATTATTCTTTAACTAGCAAAGCGAGTTTAAGAATAATTAGAGGTTTTTAACTCAGATTTTCTTAATGAATATCTTGTAAAATTAGATATTTTAATATTTTCTCCTAATTTACTTATATTTTTTTTAATTAGATCATTAATAGTTATTTTCTCGTCTCGTATATAATTTTGTGATAAAAGTTCTCTAATATCTTTTGGATTCATAGCTGAAATATGCATAGCTATTTCATAAGCCAAATTTTGAAAATCTTCATTTCTTGAAACAAAATCTGTTTCACAATTAATTTCTATTAATACGCCGTTTTTTTTATCACTATGTATATAAGAAGATACTATTCCTTGAGCAAGTTTTTGCTCTGATCTTTTTTTAGAAACTTTATCAGCGTGTTTTGTAAAAATAATTTCTTTAGCCTTATCAATCTCATTATCTGCTTCTGCTAATGCTTCTTTGCAAGCTATTATTGATACGCCAGTGTCAAAGCGCAATTTTTTTAATAAATCTATGTTCATATTTTAATAAATTTATATTCTTTTATTTTAATATCTAATTTGTGTTTCTAATTAAATACTTTTTTCACTTTATCCAATATATATGCTATTGAAGTAATAGCATCGTCATTAGCTGGAATTGGATGCATCGTCATTAGCTGGAATTGGATAATCAACTATATTAGGGTCAACATTAGTGTCAATAATAGCAACTACTGAAATACCAGTGCTTTTAGCTTCTTTAATAGCTAATTTATTATGATTTGCATTAACAACAAAAATTATATCTGGCAAACGCTCCAAATCCTTAATACCGCCCCATTTAATTAACATCTTCTCATATTCTTTTTCAATTTGTACACGTTCTTTTTTAGTGTAGCTATCAAATTCTCCTTTTTTTTGCTTTTCTTGCAGTTCAGAAAGTCCTTTTATTCTTTTAGTTACCTCTTTAAAATTTGTAAAAGTGCCTCCTATCCATTTATTAACTACATAAGGCATTCCAAGATCTATTGCTAATTTTTTAACTAATTCGCGCTCTGGTCCTCTTGTGCCTATAAATAAAACCGTCTTTTTTTCTTTAATTTGTTCTTTTAAAAAATTTAAAGCTTCCATTAATTTTTCATAAGTTTTATTTAAATCAAAAATATGAACATTATTAGAAATACCATATAAATAAGGTTTAATGCGAGGATTCCACTTAGAAGAGCGGTGTCCAAAATGAAGCCCTGCTTTAAACATAGCTTCTATTTCTTTTTCATTTTCCTTAGTATCAACAATATTGTCCTTTTTTATAATTTTTTCTGTTACTTTTTTAACTGCTTTTTTTTCTTTTTTTATAGTCTTTTTTATTGGCATGTAATAATTATTAAAAAGTTATTAAAAAAATTAATAACTTTTAACTATAAATTTAGCATAGACTTGCAAAAATTGCAAGTCTATGCTAAATTTAAACTGTTATGAAAAAAATTCATCCTAAAAAACAAACAATTAAAGCTACTTGCGCCTGTGGAGATTCATTTAATCTTACTTCTACAAAAAAAGAAGATATACATTTGGATGTTTGTTCTAATTGCCATCCAGCGTATACTGGCATAAAAAAGAATTTAGATTCCACTGGACAAGTAGAAAAATTCAAGGAAAGAATGAAAAAAGCGCAAAAAGTAAAAAAATAAAAATACAAAAAGTACAAATTGCCAGATTGCGGATAAAATCCAAACAAATCACAGAATATAAACTATTAAAAACCCAAATTTAAAAAATATTTTTTGCGCTTTGTCAATATTTGGGTTTTGTGTTTTGTACTTTTTAATTTATTTATGACTTTACAAGAACTTAAAAAAAGAAGAAACGAATTAGGAGCTATGTTCTCTGACCCTGCTATTATTTCCAATCCAGATAAAATTAAATCTGTATCTCGGGAATATAACGAAATAAACAAGCAAATTAGCGAATCAGAAAGAACAATCGTAAAAAAAGATAACTCAAATAAAGTTATTATAGAAATAAGAGCTGGGGCTGGTGGCGATGAAGCAGCTTTATTCGCAAGCGAACTGCTTAGAATGTATCAATTATTCGCTGAAAAAAATAATTTTAAAATAAAAATAATTGATGAAAGTAAAACAAGCATAGGCGGATACAAAGAAGTCACAGTGGAAATAAATGGCAAAGAAATTTATTCTATTTTTAAAAATGAAAGTGGTATCCATAGAGTGCAGCGCATTCCAGGCACAGAAAAAAACGGTCGTTTACACACATCTACTGCTACTGTTGCAGTGCTTCCTGTGATGGAAAACTTGCAAATAGATATAAAACCAGATGAATTAGATTATGAAATAACTAAATCAGGAGGCCCTGGAGGACAAAATGTTAATAAAAGAATGACTGCTGTGCGATTAATACACAAACCAACAGGAATTATTGTAAAATCGCAAAATGAACGATCATTAGAACAAAATAAACAAACCGCTTTACAAGTATTAAAAGCAAAGCTATTTAAATTTAAACAACAAGAACAGGATCGCGAATTAGGAAACGAGAGAAAAGAACAAATAGGCAATGCTGATAGATCAGAAAAAATACGAACTTATAATTTTCCTCAAGATCGTTTAACTGATCACCGCATAAACAAAAAATGGCATAATTTGCCAAGCATAATGCAAGGCAATATAAATGAAATAATAAAAACAACAAATCAAGAACTGTAAAAAAAATAGAAATTGACCATATTTTTTTGTTAATTTTAATTTAGCTGTGATTTTATTATTTCTTTAACATCCATAACCCTATCGCCATAAAAGCTATAAGCAGGATTATTCCACCTGCTTCCAGCAAAATAAACCATTGCGGCCTTCCATTCCGCGTTCCAATTCTGTGCTCTTGCTCCATCGCGCGAAAGTTTAATAGCTGATGCTGCAAAAGCATCTTCTAATATCCAAGGGTCTGGAGGATTATTTCCAGTGATTTTTATAATTTGCGCTTCATTTTCAAGCCAAGTTCTTGGCAAAAATTGCGCTGGTCCCATAGCTCCGCCCCAACCATATGAAGGCGCCGTTGATACAGGCATTTTATCAGGATCATAACCTAATTTTTTAGTAATTTTAATAAAAGCGTTTTGTTCTTGAGGATTCATATCTTTTCTCCAATTTCCTCCTCCCACATTACCGCCCCAATCACTCTCCACTTTAATAATCGCCATTAAAAACAAGGGATCTAAGCCTGTTTTTTGAGAAACATTACTTGCCATATTATAAGCCTCTCCTAAATTAATTCCCTTAGCTAATCCTGAAATAACATAAAGCTGTTCGCGAAGTTGCGCTATAAGCTCTTGATATTGCTGATTTTTAACTTCTAAGTTGCTACTTCTCAAAACATTTTTAGAAATTAAATTATTTTTGTAAATCTTGTTATTATTTAAATCTTTAAACTGTATATCTTGAATTACATATAAATGTTCTTGTTCTACTAATTGCTCCTCTAAAACCAATCTTTTCTCATCAAAATCTTTTTTAAATACTTTAAGCTGTCCTAAGGTCGTATTTATATCGCCTTGCAAAACATTAATATATTCAATATCGCTAAAAAATTCAGTGAAATCTTTCTGCATTAAAATCAATTCTACTAAAGAAACTTTATCGCTTTTATAAACTTCTTTTAAATTATCCGCTAATAAATCCTCTTTATCTATAATTTGTATTTGAAGAGAATCAATTTGATTTTTTAAGTTACCTATTTTATTTTTAGTATTGCTGATTTCAAGATTAGTTGCTTGTATTTGCAATTCTGTTTTATTTATATTTGAGGCTAAAATTTTAACATCCTTTTCTAAACTGTTATTTAAGTTTTCTAAATTACTAATTTCACTTCTATTAGTAGAAATTTTTTGATTAAGATCATTTAATTTCCCTTTTATATCATTTTCTAAACTACTTGTGCTTTGGCCATAAACAAAAGATTCCGCGCTAAAAAAAAGCACGATAAATAAAAAAATCCCATATAATTTTACATCTATACGCATAAAAAGGATTTAAAAACAATAATCAAGAATCAAGAATGAAAATATTGAATATTCTTGTTATTTATTGTCTTCCACATCTTCATTTTTTTCTTCTCCTTGTTTAATTTCCTCTTTAAATCCTTCTAAAACAGGTTCTTTTGTTTCAACTTTTTCTTCTGCTCTTGACTCCATAATAGAAACTATACCCTGCTCTAAATCTAAATCAGTAGTAATACCGTCTGGCAATTTAATGTCTTTTATTTTAATTTCATCTCCTATCGCGAGTAAATTATCTAAACTAATTTCAATATGAGGAACAAGTTTATCTGGCAATGCGTTAACGCTTAATTGTCTAAGGTTAATTACTAAAACACCGCCAAAATCCTTAACCGCAGGCGATGTGCCTGTAAATTCTAATGCTATTTCAGTATGCACTTTTTTATCTTTACTTACTTTATAAAAATCAATATGCAAAATATGTCCGGTTAAAGGATCTTTCTGCGTATCATATATTAAAACTGAGTTATTTTCCCCATTTATATCAAGTTCAATTACTTGCGATTCTGCTTTTAAAAAAGCTTTTTTAAATTCATTTTCATTTACCTCTATACTTTCTGTTTTTATGCCTTTCCCGTATAATACAGCTGGCACAAAACCGCTCTTTCTTAAAAAATTATTTTTCTTGCTTTTATCCCTTGTTTTAGCTTTAATTTTAATTTTATCTAACATAAATAAAATTTAGAATCAAAAACATAGAATTAAAAATAGAATATTGAATACAGAATTTAATAAATCAAAAAAGAGTATATAATAGTTTTTAGTTTGTATTTTTGGTTTAAAATCTAATATTCTAAATTCCCATTTAAAATTCTTGTTTCATGATTCTTGTTTAATGACTCAATATTCTGCTCTTCTTTATTATTTTATAAATTCTTTATTATTTCTAATGCTTCATCAGCGCTAATCTGATTATTATCAGTAATTTTTATTAAATCTTCTTTTATTAAATCAGTGGGAGTTTGAAGAACCATATAAAAAACTTGTCCTATAAATGGATAAGGACATGCTAAACTCATAGCGAATATAGAGCTTTTACAATTATTGCAATCAATGTGGAAAAAATTCCTATTTTTAGAAATTTGCCATATTTCAGCATTATTTTTATTAATTTTCTTTTTTAAGTCTATTTTTCCACCTTGATTAAAAAAAATATTTTTTCTGCAAATTGCGCAAGGACCTAAATTCATAATCTTATCTTAACTTAAAAAAGGCTCTTGGTCAAGCTTTTATTATATAACAAGTTTTATTCGCGAGGAAAAAATAAAATACTTGTAACTATAAGCGCGATTCCTACTAAAATATCGTTCCAAAATGCTCCTAAAAAAGCATATCCAATAATAAAAGGCGCTATGATTAACCAAACGCCAAATATTATAAATATCCAATCAAAATTTTTCATAATTATTTTTATAAAATACAATTAACAATATTCAATAAACAATTGCAAAAATACAAATCGTGAAAATTTTTTATTTGATATTTTTAATTTGATTATTGGTTATTGCTTGTAATTTATTTTTTTGTGTCTTAATTATTTACATTTATTATTTGCTCCAAAAAATTTAATCTTTTCTTTTATAAATTCTTTCATTTTTGCGATAACAGGTTCCATAATCTTATAAGGAGCGAGATTGTCTTTATCAAGCGATTTATCTAAAGAATCTTTATAAATATTTCGCAGTTCCGTGCTAATATGAATATTGCTTATTCCAGCTTTTATAGCATTTTTTATATCCAAAGGCAATACTCCTGAACCGCCATGTAAAACAAGCGAAACATTTCCTGCTTCAAAATTAATTCTTTTAATTAAATTAATATCCAAATAGGGATTGTTAATCGCTATACCATGAATACTTCCTACAACTGATGCTAATCTATTAATTTTAGAGTTTTTTATAAACGCTCGCACTTGTTCTGGTTTAGTAAAATAATTTTTATCTACTTTTATTTCTTTGTTATAAATTTTAGAACTTTCTGTTGGAATATAACCTAATTCTCCTTCAATACTAATATCAGTATTTTTATTTTTAGCGTATAAAACTACTTTTTTAGTAATTTCAAAATTTTCCTTTAAACTTAAATGCGAGCCATCAAAATGAATAGAGTCAAAACCTGCGTCAATAGCGTTTTTACAACTATCAAAACTTTTAGAGTGATCAGCGTTTAAAAAAATAACAGCTCCTTTTTCTTTATAACATTTAATTATACTTTGAGCTTGATTAAGTCCAATAAATTCTCTCTCGCTCTCTGACATTCCAATCATAACAGGAGCATTAAGCTCTTGAGATGATTCAACTATAGCTTTAATCATTTCCAAATTAGAAGCGTTAAAATGCGGCACAGCCCAACATTCACTCTTTGCTTTATGTAAATAATAATTTAAAGATTGCATAAACATAATAATATAAATTGTAATTTATTATTTAAAATTTAATTCTATGTATCCCTTATCCATATTATTTATAATCATTTCCTCTATTTTCTTGTCTCCGCCTATAAATTCTGAAAAAATCTTATTCCAAAGAGCTTCTTTATAATGATAAGTGAATTTACGTTTTTCAACTAAACTCATCACATTATCAACTAAATCAAAACTTATTAGCTCTTGTTTGTGATCAATAGGAAAAAAATCACCCACAAAATCAATATTTCGTAAATAATTTATATTAAATCCTTGCTTTTTCATAAAACCTATTAACACATTTTGCGCTTTTTTCCAATGAATTGCTTCTGGGTTAATATGAGGCATAAAAAGTCTTTTGTCTTGACTATCATCTTTAATCAAATATCTTTGCACAATTGGCAATATAAATTTATCATTTGTAATTTGTAATTCGTAATTTGTACTTTCTATTACATCGCCTCGCAAAAGCGAAATAAGTTTATCAGCAAATTTTTCACTTCTCTTAGAATAATTTTTAATCAATTTAGAATAAAAAGGCACCTCGTATAAATAATGCAAAAGCAAAGAAAACATTCTCAAAGTCTGCCCTGGAGTATCAATTTCAATAGGAATAATAAAAACAATTCCTAATTCTTTTAAATGCGAAACATTATGATATTTCTTATGCATAAAGTTCTTTGTAAGCTTTAACCATTTTTCTGAAAGCACAATCAAATCAATTGGACGGTGTTCAAAATCAGATGTTTTAAATTTTTTATATTCTGGTAAAAATATATTGTTCATCCATTCTCTGCTTTCAAAAAAACGGATTGCTGGAAAAACCTCTTCTAATTTTTCTTTTTCTAATAATTCACGCGCGTTCTTATATTTTAATCCTGCTATAATATTAGGCGGAGGAGTGTTTAAAAGCATTTCTCGCGCTTTATCCTTTTTTAAGAAAAAACCAATGTCATCTTCTGGTGTAGCTTTATACGCCGCGGAAATTAAAGCTGTTGCTCCGCTAACGCTTCTTAAATCAGGACGATCTAAAACATTAAAAAGTTCATTGTCAATGCTACGCAAATTATCTAAAATAAGCCTTGAAACAGCGTCTGAATTACCTAATATAATGCCAAACTTATTTAATATTTTTTCTATAGTATTATTATTGCTGTATATTATACTGTCAAAAACACCGGTTTTCCCGGTTATTTTCTCCATATACGCATTCATTCTCTCTAATATCTTAACATCAACTCCTAAAATTTTAGAAATTTTTTGTATTGAAGACATAAATTATTATAAATCAAAAATGTTTTTTAATATTCAAATTATTCATTTTCCATCGTTCTGATTTTAACTCATTTAATGTAAGTAATCCTTGCTTTGCTCCCATATATTCCAAAACCGAAGTGCTGTTTGCCGAGCCCTCTCTTATTCCTTCCTTAATTCCTTTTTTCAAGAAACCAGCTAAAAATCCTGATCCAAACGCATCTCCTGCTCCAGTTCTATCAACAGCTTCGCGCTCTTTAAATATTCCAGCTTCATAAAAATTTGTTCCATCAGATACTACAACCCCTTTTCTGCTTTTTGTCATTACAAATATATTGCTTATTGTTAAATTAGCAAGTTTTTTTATTATATCATCTGTTTTATCAAATGAAAATTCGCAAAGATTAGCAGCTTCTTCTTGATTCAAAATTAAAATATCAACATTTTTCAAAAATTCCATTAATAAAATATTATGTTTTAATTCTTGAGAACCTGGATTAAAAGCTATTTTAATATTATTATACTTGCAAAACTTAATAATTCTTTCTAATAAATCCATATTGCCATCAAGCGATGTAATATAAAACCATTTCGCGTTTTTCAACAAATTCCACTTAATTTTATCAATGTTCAAATTGCTTGACGCTCCTCTATAAACTAAAACTGTTCTATTTCCTTCATTTCCAACTATTATAAGCGAATACCCAGTAAATTTGTCTTTAATTTTCTGAAATAATGTATTAACATTTTCTTTTAAAAGCGCTTCTTTTATATCGCGTCCGTTAAAATCATTGCCAAGCGCGTTAATAGAAACCACTTTAAACCCCTTGCGCGCGAAACTTACAGCTGCATTTGTTGCTCCTCCTCCAATATCAAAATGAATATTATCAATTTCCACTTTAGAGCCTAATGGCAAAATACCTACTACATCATTAGGGCTTATATTAATCTCTATTTTTAAATCGCGTTTTTTTATTTTAATAAAACTATCTGTTTTAATAAAAACATCTCGCGTTGCAGAACCAATTGTTACAATATCGTACATATTATTAAATATAGAGTATTGAACACATAGTATCAAGGATTTTTATTCTATTATTTTTACGATTAAGAACCTATATTGATAATATCGCATTTTTTATTCCTTTTCTGTTAATACCAAAATGCGCAAGCAAGTTCTTAGCATCTCCTGTTTTGCCAAATGTATTATTAAGTCCCAGTCGCTTAACAGGAACTGGATATAATTCGCTCAATACCTCGCTAACAGCGCTTCCCATTCCGCCTTGTATTTGATGGTCTTCAACTGTAATAATGCGTCCTGTTTTCTTAGCGCTTGCAATTATAGTTTCTTTATCAATTGGCTTTATTGTGTGTAAATTTATTATTTCAATACTTAATTTTGAATTTTCTTTTTTTAATTCTTCTACTGCTTGCAATGCTTCATATACTGTTATTCCTGTAGCAATCAAGGTTAAATCATTGCCATTGTTTATAATTTGCGCTTTGCCTATTTCAAAAACCTTATCAGGGTTTGTAAAAATAGGTGTTTTACAACGAATTAAACGAATATAAACCGGCGCTTTAAATTCATAAGCAGCTTTTACAGCTTTTCGCGCCTCATTATAATCAGCAGGCGATAAAACCGTCATATTAGGCATAGCGCGCATAATAGCAATATCTTCGGTCATTTGATGGGTTGCGCCGTCTTCGCCAGTAGAAACGCCAGCATGCGAAGCGCAAATAACAACAGGATTGTTTGGATAAGCAATTGTTGTTCTTATTGGCTCCCAATTACGGCCAACAGCAAAAACAGAATAAGCAAAAAAGAAAGGACGCATTCCATTATACGCTAATCCTCCTGCGATTCCCGCCATATTTTGTTCAGCAACACCGCACTGAATAAACCGCTCTTTATATTTTTCTTCAAAAAAATTAGCGCGCGCAGAACTTGAAACATCAGCAGTTAAAACAACAATATCTTTATTATCCTTGCCAAGCTCCATAACGCCAATGCCAGCGCCGTCTCTCACAGGCTTTTGTTCTAATTTTTCTTCATCTAAATAATTATCTATTAAATACATAAATCAATATTAAATAAATTTAAAAATTTATTATCACAGATAAAAAATATATTTAAATCTACGCATTATTCTGTAATTCTTGCAAAGCTTCCTTGCCTTGCTTTTTATCAGGGGTTATTCCATGCCAATTATAATCATTTTCAACAAATGAAACTCCTTTGCCTGAAGTATTATGCGCAATAATCATAGTTGGTTTTTCTTTTACTTTAATCGCTTTATTTATATTTTCTATTATATCATTCATATCGTTGCCATTCATTTCCATTACCTCCCAATTAAAAGATTTATATTTATCTATTATTGGTTCAAGTGGCATTATATCCTCAACTTTTCCATCAATTTGAATATTATTATAATCAATAATGCCTATTAAATTAGAAAGTTTATATTTTGCGGCAAACATTACTGCTTCCCAAGTCATTCCTTCTTCTTGTTCAGCATCGCTCATCAAGCAAAAAATATTATAATTATTTTCTTCTCTTTTTATTCTCGATGCCATAGCAATGCCAGAAGACAAGGATAATCCTTCGCCTAATGGACCAGATGATGTTTCTAATCCAGGCAAAGAAGCAAGGCAAGGGTGACCTTCTAAACGTGTTCCAAACTTGCGAAAAGTTAAAAGCTCTTTAACTGGAAAAAATCCAGCTCGCGCCATAGCAACATAGCGAATAGGACAAATATGACCATTTGATAAAATTAAACGATCGCGATTAGGATTTTCAGTGTTTTTTACTTCGTATCGCAATAAATTAAAATAAAACGCTGTAAAAATATCAGCCATTCCCAAAGGTCCGGCAGTATGCCCGCTTCCTGCTTCTACTAACATAGAAATCAAATCCTGACGAATTATATTCGCTGTTTTTTTAAGCTCGTTTATATTGTAATTAAAAGGATTTTGCATATTTATAAACCAAAACAAAAATTGTTCTTTATATTTTTTAAATTATTCGCAGTTTTGAGATTTGATCTTTAATTTTTGATTTATCAACATTCCATATCGCGCTTGCAACGCTTACAGCGTCAACTCCGGCATTTGCAATAGCGCGAATATTACTCTCATTCACTCCTCCATCAATCTCAATTATACCTTTAAAATTTTTCTTGCGCAATTTTTTTACTTTTTCTAATGTTTCTAAAATAAATTTCTGCCCGCTATACCCTGGATTAACACTCATTATAAGAACCAAATCCAAAATATCTAAAAATGGAAAAATGCTTCTAATATCTGTTTCTGGATTAACAGCAATGCCAACCTCCTTTTCCTTTTTTCTTATTATTTTAATATTATTCATTTTTCTTTGTTCATTTTTTATTGCCTCATAATGAAAAATTATTCTTTTAGCGCCCGTATCAAACCATTTTTCAATTTCTTTTTCCTTTATCATTAAATGAAGCTCGTAATCCACGCCCCAATCAAAGCTATTTATTTTATCTACATCGTAAATTGTTTTATTATTAACAAAAACACCATCCATTATATCTAAATGAATAGTGTCAACTAAACCGCGAACTAAATTTATTTTAGTCTCAAATTCTTCAAAATTTTGTACTAATATAGAAGGGTAAACTTGCATAAAGATTGGAACCTCTAATAAATTCTAAGTCTAAAATTTTCAATTGGTTTTTCGTTTGAAAATTGAATCATTAAAAATTTAGTGATATTTAAAATTTTTCAACTGTCGGAGGTCTGACCTCCGAGGTACAAATTTCTGGCTATTTCACATAACGTTAGGCATATCTGAAGTCGCGAAGCGATTTGAGCGTAGGCTTTGTAAAAGCCGAAGCCAAATATACGCTGTTATATGATGTAAAATTCTTTCTTTTTTTCTTTTTTTAAATTTGCTTTTTATTCTAAATTATAAATAAGTTTTTTTGTTTTTGATTTTGGGCAGAGGGGTAAGGGGTGAATGCCCAAAATCAAAAACTCCTTATTATATTTTAATAAATTCCAATTCAATACCAGTCGGCACACTAAATTTTGAAGCATCAATTTCTTGTCCACTGGCAAGAAGTAATTTTATAATCAATTTTTTGTCTTTGCCCATGCTTGGAGAAAATGTATCATAAATAGTTTTAAGATATTCAGTTGTTTGTTTAACAATATTTTCTGCAAATTCTGGTTTTAAGATATATTTTATTTCAAAAAAGTATAGCGCGTTATCTGTTTGTAAGCTACCGTCAGGAGTATACATAAATTTCGGTTTATCTGGTTGTCCATACATAAAATGAACAAGTGTTTTTAACTCAGCGTTATATTTTTTTTGTTGCTCCGCAAGAATTTTGGATTCAATATTTTGAAAAAGAATATAATTATTTTTTGTTATAGGTAGTTTATTCTCTGAAATTTCTTTGTCTAATTTTTTTACTTTTTCTTCTATTGTTTTCTCGTTTGAATTTTGGAAATTAGCATTAAATTGTCCATTTTTTAAATTTAGTGCTAAATTTGTTAATTCATCAATTTTGAATAAAACTAAAAGTCCAAATAATAAAAAAGTTCCATACCCATATTCTGTTTTGTAAAACAAAAAGCTCGCAAATAATATAAATACTGCCCCTAATATTATTTTGATTAAGTTTTTTAGCATAAATTTATGAAGCTGTTTCAAAAATCTTTTTAACTAAATTTGTTCTTGCGTAAAATGCACGAGTAATTGGACGGCGTTTTCCAGTTCTGGGATTTATTCCACCAGTGCCCTTTGTTCTCGCTTGTATCCATTTTCCGTCAATCCAAATCTGAAATTGCGGGTAAGTTTCGTTGTTATAAAAATCCAAGTACTTATCATCTTGCCACACAAGTTCTGTAAAATTTTTTAAATCTTCGCTATATCCGCGACACATTACTTTTATTTTAGTAAATGGATTTATTTTCAAAATAATTTTTGCCAACAATGGGCTGATATTAATTTCCATAGTTTTAAGTTAATCGATATTTTCCTCTATCTAAAAATTCCAAATATCTCTTATTTCTCAAGAATTGTAGTTGCTGCCTAATCTTATCTTTAATATGTTTATTGTCAGGATGTTTTTGATATAAAATGTTTTCAAAACCATAAACTTCATCAAGCGTGAACTCTTTTTTATTTAGTTTATCAATACAACTCATTACATCCAAAATCCAACCTCTCAAATCAACTCCGCTTGATTCTCGTAAAAATAAAGTTTTTCGCCAATTCCTTAAAATATCTTCCTTGTCTTCGGGCTTTCCATTTTTTATATAAAATATTTTTCCGCTCTGTGGTATGTCTTGAAGTAAAATATTACATCCAATCCAACCTGCTCGCCTTGCCCTCTCTGATAGAGGTTTCCTTTTTTCAATGATTTCTGAAACAAAGAAATGCTTTGGAATAACTACAAAATTTTGAACTTTATAATTTTGCAAATCGTAATTTAAAAAGAAAAAACTTGGATTATTTGTGCTGTTTAATCTTTCAATCATTTTACCGTAAGCTCCATCGACAATTTTTTTACCCATTTCATCCTTTTTGCTTTTCAGTTCATATTCTTCGTGGCAATTTTCACAATAAAAATCTGCTACGGGACTATTATTTTTAAAATCATTAACAAAATTACCGCAATTCGGACAAAAAATTTCATTTTTTACCCAATCCTCAGTCATCACTCTTATTGCTTGAGATTGGCTTTTATATTGAGTAGCTAAAGCCGTGTTGAAATTTAAACGCATATTTTATTTTAATAAACCTTAGAATTTCCTTTCTCGCCCAAAGCAAAGTTTCATGACTGGCTGTAAAAAATCGGCATGACAAATTTGGCGAAGCATTTGGCTTAAACCACGCAATATCGTTTAGAAAATGATATTTGTTTATTTCTAAAGCAAAACCGCATTGATAAATTGAGTGATATGTTCCACTAATCCAAATTGTTCCGTTTGGTTTTAAAACTCGCCGACATGTTTTTATCCACTCATTATGGAATTCAAAATTCTTTTTTGTTCCATTGGTTAAATCCCAGTCTCCCTTTTTTACACTAACCATTTTTCCGTTTTGGCAAGTGAAGCTACCACTAGATAAAAAATAAGGCGGATCTGCGAAAATCATATCTACTGAGTTTTCAGGCAGAGAATTTAAAAGTTCCAAACAATCTGCTTGGTATAGTTTGAATCTCAATTTTTCATAAAATGGTTTCTGCATAGTAAATTGATTATACCCTAGAAAAAATTATAAATAAACCGTTTTCGTCAATGCAATTTGTGTGAGAAAATTTTGCATACCTTAAGCTATGATTGCGCAAAATTTCTGAACCGGATATGCCGTGTTGTGCGATGTCCGTATTTGCCCGTCCTTATTTATGCGAATAGATACCCTTAAATCTTATTGCAAAATCTTTTCCAATAATTCTGGAAACTCCTCG
>Ga0209541_10009213_pt1 | contig 16037 bp, 19 predicted proteins | sample RifCSPlowO2_01_FD_184027 | JGI IMG/M metagenome (GOLD analysis project Ga0209541, IMG submission 184027) | Groundwater microbial communities from Rifle, Colorado - Rifle CSP2_plank lowO2_0.1 (SPAdes) (version 2) | ecosystem: Environmental > Aquatic > Deep subsurface > Groundwater | place...
AGTTTAGTAAATCTTTTAGTATTTATGAATTTTACTATTTATTTTAGTAAAATTACATAGGAATATTACTTTATCAACCTCAAAATTATCTCATTAACCTCTTTTGGTGTCGCCTTTCCTTTTGACTTGCGCATTACCGAACCAATAACAAAATTCAAAGCCTTTGCTTCCCCTTTCTTATAATCCTCAACAGCTTTCGGATTTTCAGAAATTGCTTCCTTGCAGTATTTCTCCAGTTCAGAAACATCTGAAACTGCCTCTAACTTCTCTTTCTTCACGTATTCATTCACATCAAATGGCTTTTCTATCAATTTTTCAAGAATTTTTGACGCGACATTGTCAGTTATTTTCTTGTTTTCTATCAACCTCAATAAATCAATCATATGCTTATCATCAATCCCAGCTTCATGCAGTTCTTTTTTATTGTAATTCAAAACCCTCAGCAGTTCTCTTCTCAGCCATTTTGCCGCCAATACGGGATTTATTTTTTCTGCGACTTTCTCAAACATATTCGCAAGCTGCTTGTCGGATGCAATTATTTGTGCATCGTCTTTCTTTATTTTGTATCTGTCGAGGAATTTCCTAACCTTATCCTGAGCCAGCTCCGGCATGTGTTTTTTTATTTCACCTATCCATTTATCTGTTATTTCTGTAACAACCAAATCAGTATCTATTATATAGCCATAATCTTCCTCTGTCTCTTTTTTTCTTAGAGAAAATGTAACTCCTCTTTCAGAATCCCATGACCTTGTCTCATGGCGGATTTGCCTGTGATTTTTTGCTTCCTCTTTTTGCCTTGAGGTTTCGTATGCCAAAGCCCTTTCTATCTCTTTGAATCCGGTTATGTTCTTTATCTCCACCCTGGTGTAATCGCTTTCCTTGATGGAAACATTCGCATCAGCTTTTATTATTCCTGTATTGACGTCAAAGATTTCAAGATAGTCAAGCACGGTTATCAATTGCTTCATGAAATCCCTTGCTTCATCTGGGCTCGTTAAATCAGGCTCTGTCACAATCTCAACTAAAGGATTGCCGCTCCTGTTGTAGTCAACTAGCACATATGCGGATTCTTTCATTCCGGCAGGATGGATCAAAGAAGCAGGATCTTCCTCCATATGCACTCGAGTTATGCCAATTTCTTTTCCATCGCTTAGCTTTAATTTTCCTTTTTTCCCGAGAGGAATCTCATATTGTGAAATCTGGTAATTCTTAGCCATGTCGGGATAGAAATATGACTTTCTTGAAAAAATAAGCTCAGGCGAGACATCGCATCCAAGCGCAAGGCACAATTTCAATGCAAACTCCACAGCTTTTTTGTTCAGGACGGGCTTTGAGCCGGGCATTCCCAAGCACACGGGGCAAGTTCTGGTATTTGGCTCCTCATTGCCTTTTGTCGGGCAGCCACAGAATAGCTTTGTGTTTGTGTTTAGCTCGACGTGGCACTCTATTCCAATTACAATATCTGAATCAAATTCTTTTTTCATTTTCTCTCAAACACATTCCCAAGCTGCAGTAGTTTCCCTTCCTGCAAATGGTTTCCTGTCAATAGCATGCCGACGGGAAGTTTTTTTTCATATCCGACAGGCACGCTCAAATGAGGCATCCCGCATACGTTTGGGCCTACAAGCATGACGTCCATCATGTAGTTCTGCAACGGAGTCAATTTTTCAATTTCCGAAAATTTGGGCGGCAATATCGGGACAGCGGGGCTAACTAAAGCATCAAATTTCTTGAATGCCTTTTTGTATTCATCAATCATCAATGTCCTTATTTTCATTGCCTTTATGTAATACGCATCCCTAAAGCCCGACATTCTTGCAAAAGTTCCCATTATGACCCTTCTTTTTGCCTCTTCGCCGAGGTTTGCGCTCCTGACTTTTGTAAAATATTCATTAAAGCTGCCTTCCAGCTTTTCTATTGCCCCGTACCTCATGCCGCAGTATTTTGCAAGGTTTGTTGACGCTTCTGAAGTGGCAATCATGTAATAAACGGCAAGCCCGTATTTTATATTGATCTTTAACGACACCTCTTCAGCTTTTGCCCCCTCATCTTTGAGCTTTTCAACGCCGTTATTGACCTGCTTTTCAACAGCCTCGTCATTGCCCTCGCCAAATGCCTCTTTTATCACTCCAATCCTCATTCCTTTCACCGGCTTATTCAGACAATCGGTGTAGCTTTCATTCTTTTCATTCAGCGAAGTACTGTCTTTTTGGTCATACCCTGAAATGGCCTCCTGCAACAGGGCAGTTTCATGGCACGTTTTCCCTATCGGACCGATTTTATCCAGGCTGTTTCCGAAATCTATCAGCCCGTATCTTGATACTCTTCCGTATGTTGGGCACAGCCCGAAAACATCGCAGAATGAGGCAGGCTCTGCAATTGAGCCTCCGGTGCTTTCTCCCAAAGCTATATGCGGAAAATCTGCCTTTTTTGTGAGCCCGGCTGCCCCTCCGGAAGAGCCGCCGCAGCTTCTCTCCCTGTCAATAGGGTTTTTTGGAATTCCAAATGGCGCATAAGCTGAAAAGCTTCCAAAACCGAATTCGTCCTGGGAGGTTTTTCCGATGATTATTGCCCCAGCACCGATCACTTTTTCAATAACGGTTGCATTAAACAGCGGCTTGTAGCCTTTAAGAATCCTTGAGCCCGCGGTGCTTTCAACATCCTTGACGCAAATGCTATCCTTTACAGATATTGCAGCTCCCAACAATTTTTTATTTTTCAGGTTTTTATCTTTGTTCTTAATTGATTTTTTTATTTCGTGAGCCTGCTTCAGCGCCGCTTCCTCAGAAATCGTGTTGAAATAATTATGCTCCTTGTTTATTTTTTTGCATTCTTCAATAACTTCATGCGTATGCTCAACTATGTCAATTTCATTGTTCTTCACTTGCTGTATGAAATTTTGAATTTGCATTATTTCACTCGTCTGTAATATACACTTTATTCATCTTATCTCCAACTTGTAATTTCTTAGCAACATCCATTCCCGAGATTACTTTTCCAAAGACCGCATAATTTCCATCAAGAAAATGAGCCGGAGCCAAAGTAATGTAGAACTGCGAGCTTGCGCTGTTTGGATCTTGCGAACGGGCCATTCCTAGCGCCCCTTCAACATGCCTTAAATCATTGCTTACCTCAAGCGGAATGTTTTTTCCAGAGCCTCCTGTGCCGTCCCCCTTCGGATCGCCGCCCTGTACGACAAATCCCGGCTCCACCCTGTGGAAGCTTAATCCATCATAGAATCCTGAATTTGCCAATCCGATGAAATTTTCCGTTGTGATAGGGGCTTTTTCAGTGTACAATTCTGCTTTTATGATTCCTTTGCTTGTCTCTATGACTGCAATCTTCATTTTCTGTTTTTCCTCCTTGACAGTTTCATTGCTGCACGCAGTTAATAGAATTAATAACATCATTCCGATTATGGTTATGCCCTTCATATAGCTCTTGGCCCTTTGAAATATCCGTCTTTCTTGTGCTCTGTTAAAGACAAAGCTTCTTCATGCGGCAGGCATTCTTTCTCTTCATCCTCACGCATGGCATTCCTCATCTCAACAGGCTGGAAGCTTGGCTTCACTCCTTCGGTATCAACCTCCTGCAATTGCGAAAAGAATTCCAGCGCCTCTTTCAATTGAGGCAGAAATTTCTTTATCTCTTCTTCCGTAAGCTTCAGTCTTGCAACCTCAGCAACATGCTCCAAAAGCTTTCTGTTTATGTCCATGGTACATCTGGATTTTAGAAAGAGTTTATATAATTTATCTATTACCTGACCAATTCCCTTCTCCTTATCTTTGAAACGAGCCTTTCAAGCGTGTCAATCTTCCTCATCAGCTCTAACTTCTCTTTGTCCATCTCCAGCAGGTGCCTTGCAAACTTTGTCAGCTCAAAATCCTCTTTTTTGATATTTTTACTTATCTCAATGAATTTATTTATCTCTTCACTGGTTAAGTTTAATCTTGATAAAATTGCAGCAACTTTGCTTCTTAATTCATTATACTCATTTGCATCTTTCTTCAATGATTCCCTGCTTATCTCCAAGTCCTTTTGCAGCTCTTCCTCGAACTTCTCAAGTATCTTTCTCTGCAGCTGGCCCTTTAGCAGCTTGAATTCATAAAGCTCCTTGCCGAAATCTTCCCTTAAGTTTTTGATTACAGTAAGATTTTCCCTGAAACTCCCCAGAAATTCCTGCTGGGTTTTTTGCGTTTCATTCAGCTCTTTCTTCAATAATTCAAGCTCATTCTTCAATTCAGAAGAAGCGCTCTTGTTGTCATTGACGCTTTTCCTTAGTTCTTCCAGGTTGTTTTTTACATCAATCAGCTCTTTTATTTTTGTTATCATACTAATCCGTCATTCCAGCCATATTTTTAAATTTTTTGATTAGTATCTGCAAAAATCAGAAAATATATTAAATGGGATGTAAAAACATTGTCATGGCCGATATTAAGATAGCCGGGGCAGGTTTGGGGGGACTTTCTGCTGCAATCAACCTTGCACAGGCAGGCATTTCTACTGAAGTCTTTGAGATGAATAAGGATTGCGGCTGCAGGTTCCATGGCGATTTGCAGGGCATTGAGAACTGGTCCTATGAAGAGGATGCCTTGATGCACCTCAAAAATATGAACCTGAAGATAGGATTCGGCTACAAGCCCGTGAAATCAGTAAAAATCACGAACTTTAAGGAAAGCGCAGTTGTTTCCGCAAATCGGCCGGGCTTTTACCTGCTCAAAAGGGGCCCAGAAAAAGGCACTTTGGACCAGTCGCTGAAGGAGCAGGCCCTGAGCTGCGGAGTCAGGATAAATTTCAGCAAAAAAATCCCTGAAAGCAGTGCAGACATAATAGCTACAGGTCCGCTTGGAAGGAAAGTTTTTGGGGCGGACTACGGAATTGTGTTCAAGGCGGAAATGGACGATGTCTATGAAATGCTTCTTGACGACTCGGTCGCATACCGGGGCTATTCATACTTTCTTGTTGTTGACGGTTACGCTTGCCTGTGCACAGTGCTTTTTGATAAATTTAAGGACGTCAATGCGTGTTTTAAAAAAACAAAAGATTTCTTCGTTAAAAAATACAATCTAATCATAAAAAATGAAAAAACAGTGGGAGGCGTCGGTCATTTCAGCTTAAGGCCAACTTTTGTGAAGGGGACCAGCATGCTTGTGGGTGAGTCAGCAGGCATACAGGACATGCTCTTCGGCTTTGGCATAAGAAGCTCGCTTTATTCAGGCTACTTGGCTGCGCAAAGCATCATAAGCCATAAGGATTACGCTGAAAAATACGATATTGCCGCAAAAAAAGCCTTTTCGAATAAAATAAAGGCATCCTTTGTCAACAGGTTTTTCTGGAACAGGCTGGGAAGCGATTACGGTATGGTCATAAGGCGGCTCAAAAAGACAAAGGACCCATTGCACCTTATCAGGAAAGTTTATGATTATACTTTATTTCATAGAGTGTGCTATCCGTTTTTGTCTATGACGGAAAGATTATAAGTTCGTTGCGATATTGTTCCATAAATATCTATGGTATTTCTTATAATTTTCAGCTATCTGCCTGCTTTCAATCACAAATGCAAAGAATTCATCCTCAAATAGCACATTAGCCACCTTGTTTCCCCATATGAAAATTACATTTGGATTTGCGCTAAATTCTTTTGGCAAGACCTTTATGTGCTCATATTTTAAAGGAGTTATCTCATTTTTCAAATCATGCCTTATCAAGTTATAAAACTTTATTTTTGCTTTTATCCTTCTCAAATTGAAATTATCCCAGAAATGCGGCAGGTTTTTCATAACATAACGCCCGCCACCTATGAAGTAATGGATCTTGTAATTGAGTATATCCTCATAAATTGCTTTGACACCGTTTATGCCGCGGTATACCTGGGCATTTATTTTTGATTTTTTGGAATTATATCGGTCTAAGATTATGGGCATTTCTGCATTTAACTCTTCCTTGATTTTATCAAATTCATGCTTTCTTTCTTCAATGTAGCCTAGAATTTTATTTGGAGATGTTATATTATAGATTCTTCTCTTATTTTCCGTGATATAACCAATTAAGCCTCTTTCTGTCAGCTTATTCAGAATGTCGTATATGTTGCGCCTTTCAATTCCTGTTTTTTCATGTATTTGATTTAAAGAGGAGGTGCCTAAATCCAATAAAGCATTATAGACTTTAATCTCTCCCTCAGAAAGGCCTATTTTTCTTAATATTTCTAATGTCATATCCTTGAACAAATGTTCCCTCTATTTAAATTTTATGGTGTTGTTAGGATACCACATAATTTTAAATTAGAATAAAAATTACCACCTCTATGGGGGAACATAAATTTGTTTTAGTATTTGCTCTAGCATTTGTGTTAATGCAAGGATGCAGTAATACAGGTATCACAGGTTCGTATTTAAGTTCGGACGAAGCAAGCACCATATTGTATGCTAAACCAATTACCCTCAATGCTTTACTGATTTTTACTGCTTTGGAAGAAGGGTTTTTTGAAGATGAAGGACTAAAGGTTGCTTCTCAGCAATTTTCTGCTGGCAGGCTTGCATTAGATGCTGTTCTGACTGGAAATGCTCATTTTTCCTCAATGTCAGAAACACCTTTTATGCACTCTGTGCTTCAAGGCAATGATGTAGTGATTGTAGCTACAGTCTCTATACACAAAGAAGCTAAAGGCATTGCAAGAACAGATAAGGGAATTTTAAAGCCGAAAGACCTTAAAGGCAAAAAAATTGCTACATTGCCAGGAACAAACTCAGATTATTTTATGTATATCTTCTTAGAAAAAAATGGCTTGAACCCAAAAGATGTCCAGATTGTTTCCTTGCCTCCGCCAGAAATGGTAAGCTCTCTAATTAGAGGAGATATAGATGCTTATTTTGCCTGGGAGCCTCACATATTTTTTGCAAAAAAAGAGTTGGGAAATAATTCTATAATATTTGAGCCTAGGGAGCTTTACAGTGGAACAGCCAACATTATTATGAGAAGAGATTTTGTAAGAAATAATCCTGAAACTGTTAAAAAATTAATCAAGGCATTATTGAAATCTGAAGAGTTTGTAAAAAATAATAGGGAAAGGGCAATTGAAATTGCAGAAGTCCATACAGGAATGAATAAAGAAACATTAACTGATATCTATAATGACTATGATTTTAAGGTAGAAATCACGCAAGAGCTAATCGAGCTTTTGGATAAAGAGTCCCAATGGGCAATTAATTCTGGTTTAAGCAAATCTAGGCAATTAAACTTCAAGGATTTTGTGTATATTGATGCATTGAAAGAAATTGACTCGAAACGAGTTAAAGTGAAATGATTAAAAAGAAGGATATGCTCCTGACCATTTTAGGATTTACAGTGTTGCTGGCTATCTGGGAAATTATTTCAAAAAGTGGGTTTTTTAACCAAAATCTGTTTCCTGGCCCCAGCATAGTCTTTAACTCTTTTATAGAGTCAATAATCTCGGGGGAACTGGCTAAAGATTTAAAAGCAAGTGCAATCAGAGTTGTAACGGGCTTTTTCGTCGGAAGTATGCTGGGCATAATTCTGGGATTTTTTACCGGAAGAGCAAATTTTTTTAGGCTTACTATTGGCCAGATTGCACATTTTTTGAAAAATATTCCTGCGATAGCATTTGTGCCGTTGGCTGTTGTATGGTTTGGAATTGGAGAAATATCAAAAGTGTTTTTGATCGCATGGAGCACTATTTTTCCTGTCTGGGTTAATACGCATCATGGAGCACTTCAGGTTGAAAAGCATTATTTGTGGATAATACGAAGCCTAGGCGCAAATAGGCTGCAAGTTTTGAAAGAAGTAATATTTCCAAATGCAATGCCCTATATTTTAAGTGGCTTAAGGATTGGCATAGCCATGTCTTTTATTGCGCTAGTTGCATCAGAATTGGCAGGGGCTTTCTCAGGCATTGGCTATAGGATTTCAGTTTCACATCTGATATTCAGAGTTGATAAAATGCTGTCAGGTATTGTGACTTTGGGCTTTTTAGGCTTGTTTGCGGATAAGATATACCTGTTTATTGTCAAAAAAACTTTTCCTTGGGTTTTAATAAAATGAGTAACCCGCTTAAAATTGAAAATTTGAAAATTACATACCAAAATGATAAAAAAATTTTGACTGCTGTGAAAGACGTTTCCTTTAATGTTAAAGAAAACGAATTTCTTTGCTTGATAGGCCCCAGCGGCTGCGGAAAAACAACAATCCTTAATGCAATTGCCGGATTTATTAAACCGAGCGAAGGTAAATTATTATTAAATGGCATAAACATCACAAAACCGACAAAAAAGATAGGTATGATATTCCAGAATCATGCGCTATTTCCTTGGAAAACTGTTAAAGAAAACATAGAACTTGGACCAAAAATAAATGGTATTTCAAAGAAAGAAACAGGTAGAATTACGAGCCACTACCTCGAATTGACTGGTCTAACAAAATTTAAAGACTATTATCCTCATGAATTAAGCGAAGGAATGCGACAAAGGGTTGCAATTGTGAGAACGCTCGCAAATAACCCAGAAATAATCTTGATGGATGAGCCATTTGGTTCTTTGGATGCTCAATTACGGGTAAAAATGCAAGAACAATTGTTAAAAATATGGCAATTGCACAGGAAAAGCATAGTATTTGTTACTCATGACATAGACGAAGCGCTACTATTAAGCGACAGAATCTTAGTTATGACAAAAAACCCTGGAAAAATCAGGAAGGAAATAATAAATGAATTACCAAGAAAACGTTCGTATGAACTTACCACAGAATCAAAATATATAAAACTCAAGAAGAAAATTATTGGGTTATTAAAGTGATTTTCTTTTCAACAAATATCTCCTCAACTTCTCCACAGCCCTTCTCCTAAACTTTTTAACTTCTTCAACACTCTGCATTTCTCCATAAGTCCTGCCGCTGCCTTCAGAAATGAAAATCGGGTCATGCCCAAAGCCGAATTTTCCTCGTATGCTTTCCGCAATTGTGCCTTTTTCCCCTCCAAGAAAGCTTATTGGCTTTTTTCCCGGCTCGCAATAAGCGACGGCGCTTCTGTAAATGCATCCCCTGTCTTTGATGCCTTTCATTAATTTTATTATGCCTTTTAGCCCTATTCTCTTATGGATTGTTGCGGAATAAGTTCCCGGGAAATCATTTAAAGATTTGATAAACAATCCGGAATCCTCCACAACAACTTTCTTTTTCAATTTCTCTGCCAATTCCTTAGCGGAATGCCTTGCAATCTCCTCAGGATCATCACTTCGTATCTCGTGATAAGACATTCTGATATGATTCACTTTTATTTCCGGCTCTAGAATTTGCTTAAACTCGCGGACTTTGCCAATGTTGCTGGTGATGAAATTTATTGTTGGTTTTTTAATCATTTTATTGTTATTATATGGCGAAGCCGAGCGACTGGCAACCGAGCGAGGCTGAGCACTATTTTTTATTAAAATTGTTTTAGTTAAAGTTACCCTTTAGTTTATTTTCTTAGTTCTTCCTGCGCTGGACAATAAGCGCAACTCAATAACGGAACTTACAATAAATTAAAATAAAAAATAATCAATAATAATCTCTAAACTTATTTCGAAAACTCCCCCACCGCCGGATTAACGACTCTTTGCAAGTCCTTTGCCTTCATCTTTATGCTTTTGGTGTGCTGCCCAGCATTGAACGCTACAATCTCATTCTCCAAAACTGCCTTGTCAAAATAAACCTTCAGTCCAAACAGGTTTCCGAATGGCGGCACGCTTCCGATATTGCATCCCGTAACTTTCCTCACTTCTTTTGCATCCGCCAATTCAAGTTTTTTGAACAAGGTAAGCTTCTGCAGTTTTCCCAAATCCAGTTCCTTGTTTCCGGGCACAACAGCCTGTATATGGCCTTCATCTGTTTTCAGCACCAATGCCTTGCATCCTTGCTTTAGTTCTGTTCTCCTGACTTCGGCAGCTTCCCTGCTTGTGAATACAGCACGATGCTCCAAAACTTCAAAATCAATTTTTTCTTTATTGAGGGCGTCCCTTATCTGCCTAAAGACGGCATTTGCCGTTTCTTTCACGAAATCCAATTTGATGTGCAATTCCTGCAGCTGCTTGTCAGAGGCCTCATTTGGGCTTCCATCCATTGGGTTTTCCGCAGCCTTATTTTTTGGAAATGCAATAACCTCTCTTATATCATGTATGCCCTGCATCAAAGAGCATAACCTGTCAAATCCAAGCCCAAATCCGGCATGTATTGGCGCTCCGTACTTGTAAGCCTCAAGCAAAAATCCAAACTTGCCTATTATTTCTTCCTCAGGCATGCCAGTCACCTTAAAAGTGCGCATCTGCAATTCCGGAATGGTGTTGCGCACAGAGCCCGAAAATAATTCAGAGCCATTCATGACAAAGTCATACTGGCAAGAAATTATCTTTCCGGGGTCCTTTTCCAGCCTGTCCCAAAATTCCTCTTTCGGCATTGTGAAAGGATTATGCGCAAAATCCCATCGCTGCCCGTCTTCATTCCACTCGAACATCGGGAAGTCGGTAACGAAGCAGAACTCAAAATCATCATTTTTTACCAGTTTCAATGAGTCTGCAAGATGCAGCCTTAATTTCGAAAGCACGTCATTGGCCGTTTTTTCATTATCGGCCGCAAACAGCAGTAAATCCCCGGCCTTTGCTTTGGTTTTCTCCAATAATTTTTTCTGCGCTTTTTCGGGAAAGAATTTCACTATGTTGCTCTCCAGCCCGCTCTTGATGACTTTCATCCATGCCAGTCCCTGTGCCCCATTCTGCTTCGCAAACTCGATAAGCTCGTCAATCTGGTTCCTGCTCAGTTTTTCTCCGCAGCCTTCTGCATTCAAAACCTTCACAATCCCGTTCTTCCTGACGACATCGGTGAAAACCTTGAATTCAGAATCCTTCACGATGTCTGTTGCAGTGCAGCACTCCATTCCGAACCTTATGTCGGGCTTGTCCGTGCAGAACCTCTCCATTGCTTCATGATAAGTAAATCTCCTGAAAGGCACTTTTACATCCTTATTCAGCATTTTCCTGAAAGCATGCCTGATAAGGCCTTCTGTAAGGTGAAAAATATCATCCGGCTCTGCAAAAGACATCTCCAGATCAATTTGGGTGTGCTCCGGCTGCCTGTCTGCCCTCAGGTCTTCGTCCCTTAGGCATCTTGCCATTTGGTAATACCTGTCAAACCCAGAAATCATTAGTATTTGTTTGTATATCTGGGGTGATTGCGGCAAAGAATAGAATTTTCCAGGATGTATTCTTGACGGAACAAGGTAATCTCTTGCCCCCTCCGGAGTTGTCTTTATCAGCATAGGGGTTTCAATTTCAACAAACCCCTGCCCGTTTAGGTATTCCCTTACGGCAGCTGCAAGCTGGTGCCTGAACATCAATTGTTTCTGCATCTTCGGCCTTCTTAAGTCCAGATACCTGTACTTGAGCCTTGTTTCTTCGGAAGCCTCAACCCTGTCGTCAATCTCTATAGGGGGTGTCTGCGCCTTGTTGACGCTCAGGGTTTTATCCACAAGGACCTCAATTTTGCCGGTTACAATCCCATCATTCTCCATGCCCTTTGGGCGTTGCCGGACATGGCCTTCAATTATGACAACATCCTCCCTCCTTAGCGACTCTGCTGTTTTGTGGGTCTCCAAATTATGGGACGGGTCAAAAACTATCTGTGTTATTCCATACCTGTCCCTCAAGTCAATGAAAATGACCCCGCCATGATCCCTGCTTGTGCTGCACCAGCCTGCTAGGACTACTTTCTTATTGGTGTCTTTGTCGTTTAATTCACCGCAGGTATGGGTACGTTTCATAAATCAAAGAAGAAAAAGATGTTATATAAATGTTTGTGGGTTTTTAATTTTATTCATTGATTGATGCGCATTAACTTATGCTTTAGCTTCCCTGTTAAACTGAAAATGTGGCGTTTTTGTTGCATTTGCTGTTTTTGATTAAAATACTCATTAACGAAAAATTCATCAAAAAATTCATAAAAATCAACCCACCCGCCGCCGCTCGCCCCACAACCCACCCATTTCTGTGGAACTTGATTTACTACTTGATTATAGCTAAAATAGAAAGGTTTAAAAGAAATTGTAACTTTCCAACTGTTATGTCAGGCAATATGCATATTCAAACTAGAGGCGAAAGAGTTAAAGTTGGAGATTTAGAGGTTGCTTTAGCAAAGCCCGAACACCGTTTAGGGTTACTTGTCGATCTTGGAAGTGGTTTTGCGTGGTTTAGAGAGGGTGAATACCAAGGATACCACATATTGCCTTCAGGAGTTGCAAATTTACCAATAGCCGAAGTGGTTAAGACCAAAGAGTTTCAAGATATCTATCAAGAGATTATTTCACGAAGAGATAAAAAGTCCGTCTAATGCCAACGATTTTTTCAATCAAAGCCATTATTTCTCCTTTTGTCTTCTTCTCTATTTCTTGATATCTTCTCTATTTCTTGATATATTTCGCAGCCTTATTGGAGAATTCTGCTGGAAAATTAACCATCTTAACCAAAAATTTGTTTCTTGCTTAGAAGTTTCCCTTCTTTTTCTTCTTTGAGTGCTTCTTCCAACGCCTTTTTATCGTCTTCACTTAATTTTGTATCTTCAATATATTCCATTATATAATCAACTTTCTTTTCCACGCTTGCCAATTTGTTCAATATTTGTTTTTCAAATGTTGTTTCGCTCATTGTAGTCTTGATTGAGAAGCTCTAATATAAAAATATATTGCCTGATAAACTCAATGCCTTCCCTTCATCTCAATGTCATACATCACTTCTTCCAGTTTCTTCAGATTCCACTTTATAGAATCGGATTTCTTCCTCAGCTCATTGTTCCTTAAATGCAGTTTCAGGAATTCTCCATAGATGTCATGCACCAGTTCCTTTATCCTTTCGGCTTCATCGAACTTTTTGTGGATAACATCATAAATGGCTTTTCTTACCAATTCCCCGGTCAAGTCGCACAAGCCGCTTAAATAATCTTCAGCAGAAACGCCAAGGCTGGCCTTTGTAGGTATTTTTTTGTTCTTTACAAACTCGTAGAAAGCAACCGCTTCGACATATTCCTGAAAAGCGACAGAGTTTATGTTTGTATCGGTTATTATCTTCACTTTTTTTAATTTTTTAACCTTTTCCTTTATATTTCTGGCTGCAGAAGCAGCTGCTTTTAGGTCATTCCTTTGCGCTGCATAGATCACCTGCTTCGAAATCGTGATTATCTCCCTTGACAGCTGGATTACCCCTTCCCTTTTCAGCTCAGTCCTGTGCATCTCCTGCCTTATTTTGCTGAATTCTGATTTGCTTAGCATAAATGCAAAAATATTCGTTTTTGTTTATAAAGCTATCCGAAAGCTTTAAATATATCTTTCAAGCTTAAAATCCCATGGCTAGCCCTTTCAGGCAGGTAATAGAATTCTTTGACAGCATTGGCTTATTTGATGTTGTGCTGCCGTTTTTGCTCGTTTTCACAGTTGTTTTTGCCATACTTGAGAAGACAAAAGTCTTTGGCATGGAGGAGGTGGAAGGCAGGAAGTACACTAAAAAGAACCTTAATGCGATTGCAGCTTTTGTCATAGCATTCTTGGTTGTGGCTTCTTCCGAGCTGGTCGAGGTGATCACCAAAGTCTCTTCAAATGCGGTAGTGGTGCTTTTCCTTGCAGTTTTGTTCCTGCTTTTGGTCGGAGCATTCTATAAGGAAGGCGAGCCGGTGTTTCTGGAGGGCGGCTGGAAGGTAGTGTTCATGATAATAGTGTTTATAGCAATAATCGGCATATTTTTGGATGCTATCAAGACTGCTGATGGGAGGACATGGCTGCAGCGTCTTGGCGATTTTGCAGGCGCAGGCAACGACGAGCTTGCGGGCTCAGTAGTGCTGCTTGCCCTGATAGTGCTTTTCATAGTCTACGCTGTAAGGGAGCCGAAAAAGGAAGCCAAACATACATAAAATTTAAATACTAATATCAAAATGGGTTTAATTTGATTCAAAGAGGTGCAAAATGGTTGCTCAATCCTTAAGGCTTGAGGGCTTTATCAGGAATTTGGACAGGTGGGGATTAACAGATGTGCTGCTGCCTTTTCTGCTGATTTTTGTCATTGTTTACGCAATACTCCAAAAGACCAGAATTCTGGGAGACGACAAGAAAAACCTCAACGTCATAATTGCAATAGTGGTGGGCTTGCTGGTGGTCATACCCCATGTTACAGGAAGGTTTCCGGCAAACATGGACCCGGTGCAGATACTGAATGATGCCCTGCCCCAGGTTTCAATTGTCTTAGTGGCGGTAATATTCTTGCTTATCCTTATTGGCGTATTTGGCCAGGAACAGGTGTTCCTTGGGGTTTCGATGCCTGGCTGGATAGCGTTTTTCTCTTTGGCGGTGATCATAGCAATTTTTGGCGGCGCAGCAGGATGGTGGTCGGGCACCTTTAACTATTACCTTGAAAGGGTTTTAGGAGAGGAAGCTATAGCCATTGCCGTCATGCTTGTGGTGTTTGGCCTGATTATCGCATGGATTACCAGCGATTCAAAGGAAAGGGGAGAAAGGACTTTGGTCAACCGCCTGGGCGTGGACTTTGGCAAGCTCTTTGGAGGAGGCAAAGGAGGCCATTAATCCAATATGGCAACCTTCCTTGATGTGACAGGCTTGGCGCACTTCTCAAGCATTTTTGTTTTTCTTTTTGTAGTGGTGGTTGTTTATGCAACCCTGCTTTGGACAAAGCTTCTGGGCGACAACAAGGTAGTGATTGCGCTTGTTGGCCTTTTGCTTGGAATATTTGTTTTGATATCCCCGTTTGCAACCGGTGTAATAGCTGGCACTGCCCCCTTTCTTGCGGTAATATTTGTGCTCATCCTGCTCATCACCATGGCAGCCAAAATGCTGGGCGGTGATGTAGAGTCATTTCCGGCATTGAAAGGCCTGCTCATAGTTTTGATTGTTATCATAGTTTTAATAGGCGTCGGAGTCAAGATCAAGCAGCAGGTTCCCGCTGAATCTCAAAATGATTACTCAAAATCAATAAATTTCATATTCCATCCCAAATTTTTAGGCATAGTCCTGATTTTGGCGGTGGCGGTGTTCACTATAGCATTGCTGGCTTCTAAGGGGGGGTAACAGGAAAAAGAATAATTTATTATGAATTGAATTTTTTAATGTATCATCCTGTTTTTGAATATTTTTTAATGAAAATTATTTTTATTTTAATAATGTTAGAAATATTTAATTGTTTCACTTCTTCTGCTGCGGCTCTTTAGCTTTTGCCATCCTGTCCAGCTTGTTCACGCTCTCTGTCAGCGTAGGCAGGACTTTCTGGAAGACTTTTTCCATTGCCTTTACCTCTGTTCCGACATCTACAATATTCTGGTCGTAGGATGTGATTTTGCTCATAATGCTTTTTGTGAGTGAGTCCATGCTCAGCCTCAGGTCGAGCAGCTGCTGCTCAAGCTTTGCGATTCTGTCTTCGCTTTTTTCCTTCCATTCTATGACTTTTCTTATGTCCTTTGCAAGCTCGTTCCATTTCTCGTCAATAATTGCTTCAGCCACCTCCTGCATTCTCTCCTCGTCCACTGTGGCGGCAGGATGGGCCTCTTTTGGCTGCTGGAAGCTTTGGTATTGCTGCTGGTATTGGGGCTGCTCATAGCTCTGGCCATACTCCGGCATGCCTGTTTCAGGCTGCTCGGCAGGCTGGGACATGCTCAGGCTGGCGCGGTTTATGGCATCAAATATGTCATTTGTGCTGTACCCTTGGCTTTGAAGCGCCTGCACAATCTGGTTGTTGGTGTAGCCCTGCTGCTTCATCATCAAAACCTGCTCGATCGGCGATTGCGGCTGCGGCTCCGGGGCAGGAATCATATCTAAAGGTTCCTCTTTTTTTTTCTTGCTAAACTTAAAGAAAGCCATCCATGCACCTCTCTTTTATGGTTACTTTCAATGATTGCGCCAAAAGCCATATTTAAAGCTTTCCATTATCCGGTAATCCCAAGTTAAGTGGGAAATAGATTTAATCTCATTTCTTCTTTATAAAAATTGGACGCGGGCAGCTTTAGCT
>Ga0209541_10009214_pt1 | contig 16037 bp, 19 predicted proteins | sample RifCSPlowO2_01_FD_184027 | JGI IMG/M metagenome (GOLD analysis project Ga0209541, IMG submission 184027) | Groundwater microbial communities from Rifle, Colorado - Rifle CSP2_plank lowO2_0.1 (SPAdes) (version 2) | ecosystem: Environmental > Aquatic > Deep subsurface > Groundwater | place...
ACTTAATTTTGCTATAAACTTCTCCAAAGATTGTATAGCTTGTTATTGACAGTATGTAAGCCACAAATGATGTTACAATCAATGTCAAGGCTATTACAAGGAACTGAACGCCTATCAAAGCAATCCCCATCTGCAATGCGTCAGCAATCAATACCACTATGAATCCATACAGCGAAATTGCCAGTATTGCAACGAAGTACTGCCCAGTAAATGCCTTTCTGAAGACGCTCTTCAACTTGAATGCATCCTCAAACCTGTATTTCTGGATGTACATCATTATTGCTATTGGAGTAACGTATGCTGCGATAGCCATCAGTATCAATGCAATCAGGAATATAGGAATCAAACCTGTATTGCTCAACAGAAAACTCTGAATTACAGAATCTGACAATGGATTTGTCGTGCTTAGTCCCTGATTCAGCCCATACTGCAAGACAATATTATAAATTATTTTTCCAACCGAAAACGCCAAAAGAATTACAGCAGGTATCATATAAATTATTCCAATGATCCACGATAATAATCCTCTCAAAAATAGCTTGCCAAAATTATTCCACATTGGAAGCTTCTTATTGTAATCTTTTGCTGCTTCAAGCCTATAACCCTTGACAAAAAATCCAGTTACAATGTTTACAATCGGAATCAAGAGGAAAAGGACTCCAATTATTAATTTATTAAAGTCTGTGAAAGGCTTTCTTATTGCTTTCAAATAATCGAAACTCATTATAATCTCACCCCTTTTTTTATTAATTTGAATTCTTATAAATGTTTAGTTTTTAATATACATCTCTATGTTTATTTCCCCAAACTGCTGCTCCTGATCTATTAATATTTTTTCCTGATTGGCAAGATGGAGCACTGGTATGAAGGTCATTATTTTATCCTCTCTTCCGTCTGAATTCACCAGAGCAGAGAATTTTATCTTTTCCTTTGCCTGAAATAAAGTCAGAATCTTATCGTAAACATCCTTTATCATTTGAGAAATATCAATCTTCTTTTCCGGCAGTTTTACACTGACCATTTCATCGAGCTGTTTTCTGATATTTCTTCTCTTGTCAACCTCCAGCGCTTTGTTTAATGCAGAAACCAAGTCATTTAGAGTTACTTTTCTCTTCCTTGGCATTGGAGTCTTTATTGTTAATTTTGGCCTGAATGAACTGCTTGGCAGCGGAGCGGATTCCATTAAGTTTTCAAGCTCTTCATACGTGTCTTCCTCCTTAAACAACATTGAATCAAAATTAAACATCTCCTCATTCACAAGCTTATTCGACTTTATTCTCAAAAGCAAGGCTGAAGCAAGAACTATCTTTCCTGAGATGTGAAGATTTGCCTCTTTCATCTCCTTTATTTTAGTAAGATATAATTTTGATAATTCAGAAACATCGATGTCCCATGGGTTCATTTCCTCTGATTTTATAAGGTCCATAAGGATTGCCTGCCATGTAATTTCATCCTTTTGGATGAGCATATTGTAGATTTCCTGATGCATGTGAAAAGATACTACTGAGATTTTATAAGATTATGTAACTACTTTAAAATAAGAACTAACCGAAAGCTTTATATACTTGTATAATCTACCAGTATTAATCACCTCTTTTTTCCCAAGAAGTCTCTGTCTTCGGACGGAGCTTCTCGGGTTTTATAATAATAAAAAGTTAGTAACAAACGATTAAAAAATATTAAAGAGGTGAGAAAAATTCTATTTAACTATTTCAACGTAACCGCACTTTCCACAGTGCAATCTGCCCTTGTGTTTTCCCAAAAACATTCCCGGACCACATTTTGGACAACTTCTCTCCCTAACCAGTTTAGAACCTTCCAGTTTGTATTTTGAGAATTTCTTGCTGGGAGCCTTATTTTTCGGTTTTTTCTTTTTTACCATTTTTCTTCTTGTTTGTTATTTCAATTTTTGAAGCTTCTTCTGAATCATAAACATATACCTTAGCCTTACTCTTTGGAAGCCCATATCTTGTATGGATTCCATGAATTTTAACCAGTTCAGGCTTTGTTTTAAGAAATTCCGCCAATTTCCTGGTTACTTCCTCTTTTCTTGGAGTGGTTAACTTGTCATGACCTATGTCTATTTCATATTCTGTTCTTCCTAACAGATTATTTTTGAATTGATTTAGAACTTTCATTTTATCTTGATTGCGTATTCGCCTTTATTCTTTATATCCAATTTCTGCGCTACCTCTGATTTACCTGCATCAAATATGAATAATCTTCCCTTCCAGTTATCACTAAAAGATTCGCTTCCATCATTCGGACACTTGTCCTTATCTACAAACAATCCGCATTTCTTGCATGCTTTTTTCATTTTTTGCTTTCCTTTAACCACGACAGAGCGCCCATCTCGGGCTGCCTCATAGTCAATCCTATTTTTGGATCTCTTATATTTTTATAACTTACTGCTATTATTCTTGCCCTGCACAAATCTTTTATTTTAAGGTTCTTCTTTGTCTCTTTTCCAGTCAAGACTCCTGATTTTGCAAAGGTTACATAATCGTCCATTGTCTGGGATACATGAATCATCCCATCAATCGGACCTAAATTCATGAATGCTCCGAAATCAGTTATGTCTGATATTTCTCCGAGACATACTTCCTGCAATTCTGGCTTAAAAGTCAATAATTTGAATCTAGTGTCATAATATGCCGCTCCATCACCAGGTATTATAATTCCCTCTCCAACTTCTATTAATTCTGAAACACTGATGGCAACTCCCAATCCCTTGCTTATGAAAGTTTCAAAGGTTTCATTCAACTGTTTAAGAACTGCCTTATTTACATCATCCTGGAAATTTCTCGGATCCACTCTGATATGACTTCTCAATTCATATTCGTAAAACATTTTATTTAAATTTGGATGTTTAAGGTTTTTAAAGTTAACCCTTACCCAAAACAAGGTATTTTTTCTGCTTTATCCTTATTACTGGAAACTCCAATTTGTTTATTAGCTCCCTGTCATTAGTTGCCACTATATAATCCCCCTTTAAATTTAATATTCCCCTGTCAACATAATTTTCTGAATCTATTACACTTATCTTTTTATCTTCAATTATCTGCAGTGCAAGATTTCCCATTTTTTTATTTTTCAACTCATGAAGCGTTCCCCCCATAATATTCAATGTTGCATTTGGAACTAATTTTTTTGTTTCTGAAATAAAATCTATTTTAAAGTTTAAACAAGAAATAATGAAATTAGTATCAAGTATTATTTTTTTCATTGTATAAATCAAACTCGTGATTATAAAAACATTATGAAACTCAATTGAGCATATATGAAATCAACAAGAGAAAACTTTATAAATAATTCAAATCCTATATATCTCATAATGAATTTCTAAGTGATTCAAAAATGGAAGGCGAAAAACTAAAAACAGGAACTACGATTGTAGGATTGTGTGCCAAAGACTCTGTTATTCTGGCATGTGACAAGAGGGTTACGCTTGGGGGAAGGTTAGTCAGTGATAAGAAGTTTCATAAGATAGTTCAGATAAATGATAGCTTGGTAATGGCAATGGCAGGATCTGTTTCAGATGCTCAGCTGTTTGTTAAGTACTTAAGAGCTAACTTGAAGCTGTCTGAACTGAGAAGAAACAGAGGATACTCCGTCAAGGAGTCCGTTAACTTTCTGGCAGGAATTCTTTATGGAAGTGCAAGACAGTACATCCCTGCAGTTGCTGAATTTCTGGTCGCTGGAAGGGATAACGAAGGGGTTCACTTGTACACGGTCGGGATGGACGGGTCAATAGTTGAGTATGATGACTATACCACTGATGGTTCCGGTATGATGTATGCGGGGGGAACGCTGGAGGCAAATTACAAGAAAAACTTAAATTCACAGGATGCAATCAAATTAGCAGTTCAGGCGGTTAATTCTGCGATACAGAGAGATACAGGTTCTGGGAATGGAATTTTAGTTTATGAAGTAACAAGAGATACTATTAAAGAAGTTTTCAACAAAGACAACCAAATGAATATTTCAGCTTAAAAAATAAAAGTTCTAAATAATGGCAGATATAATAAAAGAAGTATTAAAGGAAATACCGAGTAATGTAGAAATTTCCGATACGTTATTTGAAGGGGCAAACATAGTCATATACACAAAGAGCCGTGACTTTTTTCTAAATAGTAATGGAGTAATCAAAAGAATTGTTGATAGCATCAAGAAGAGAGTTGAGTTAAGACCTGATCCAAGCATGACAATGGGCGTGGAAAAGGCTGAGGACGAAATTAAAAAGTTGTTGCCTTCAGATGCTGGGCTGGGACAGATAATATTTGATCCTCAAAGGTCAATTGTAATCATAGAGGTTGAGAAACCTGGCGTTGCAATCGGAAAATCCGGTGAAGTCCTGAAAGAGATAAGAGAAAAAACCCTCTGGGTTCCTCAAATCAAGAGAACACCTTCAATAAGATCAAAATTAATTGAAAACATTCGGGGAGTTCTTTATGAGAATAATGATTACAGAAGAAAATTGCTCAATAGAATAGGAAAAAGAATCTATGATGGATGGACCAGAGAGAAAAGATCACAATGGATTAGAGTGACTTTTTTAGGTGCTGCAAGACATGTCGGAAGATCATGCATGCTACTGCAGACTCCAGAGTCAAGAGTTTTATTGGACTGCGGAATTGACATTGCAAATGAACAGGATGCATTTCCATTCTTGGAAACTCCTGAGTTTAATATCAATGATTTAGATGCGGTAATTTTAAGCCATGCTCATCTTGATCACTGCGGTTTACTGCCCTATCTTTTCAAAATGGGATATAGGGGACCAGTCTACTGCACTGCACCGACAAGAGATGTTGCGGCATTGCTTGCACTTGATTATATTTCCGTATCACAAAAAGAAGCAAAGGATGCCATTTATTCCTCAACTGACATAAAAGAAATGGTAAAACACACTATTGTTCTGGACTATGAGGAAGTCACTGACATAACACCTGATATGAGAATAACGCTGTACAATGCAGGGCATACACTTGGAAGTGCAATGATCCACATTCACGTTGGAAATGGACTTCATAACTTGTTGTACACTGGAGATGTAAACTATGAAAATTCAAATTTATTGTCTCAGGCCATAACTAAATTTCCAAGGCTTGAAACTGTGATTATGGAAGCAACCTATGGAGGTAAGGATGATAACCCTCCAACGAGAAAACAATCAGAGGAAGAGCTTGTTAAGATTGTAAAAGATACTATCGATAAGAAAGGGAAATGCCTCATTCCAGTCCTTGGAGTCGGAAGGGCACAGGAAATAATGCTTATTGTTGAGAAGTCCTATCGAAACGGACAGATACCGGAGGTTCCGGTCTATGTTCAGGGAATGGTTTGGGACGTCACTGCAATTCATACGGCATATCCTGATTTCTTCAATTCAATTGTCAAGAAATCAATATTTCACAAGGATCACAATCCCTTCTTGAGCCCAATATTCCATCATGTGGGTTCACAGAAGGAAATGAAGGAGGTTATTGAAGGAGGGCCATGCGTGATACTTGCCACTTCAGGTATGATGACTGGAGGAGCATCCGTTGAGTACTTCAAGGAATTGGCGGATTCTGAAAGAAATTCATTAATACTTGTCTCATATCAAGGACCGGGTTCGCTTGGTAGAAGATTAGAGAATGGTGACAAGGAAATAAGAATAAACGAGGATGAAACCGTTAGTGTTAAACTAGGGATTACAATTCTCAGAGGGTTTTCGGGGCATTCTTCAAGAAACCAGTTAATGAGCTTTGTAAGAAAACTTGATCCCAAACCAAAGAAAATAATCCTGGTTCATGGTGAGAGTTCAAAATGTTTGGATTTGGCTTCAAGCATTCACAAGACCTTCAGAATTGAGACCGTGGCACCCAGAACCCTTGATGCCATAAGGATTAGATAATTTTTTAAATTTAAAATTAACTCTAAATTGTATGGAAATTGAAAATGTTCCTAAACATATTGGAATAATTCTTGATGGAAACAGAAGGTTTGCTAAAAGACTTATGATAAAACCATGGAAAGGTCATGAGTGGGGAAGCAAGAAAATAGAAAAATTATTTAGGTGGGCAATAGAATGCAAAATCAATGAACTAACTCTTTACACTTTATCTGTTCAAAATTTGTTTTCAAGACCAAAGGAAGAATTAGGATACCTTATGGATTTATTCAAGAAGGAAATTAGAAGTTTAAAAGATGATGGAAGGATGGATAAGTATGGCATGAGAATAAATTTCATCGGAAGACTAAACCTCTTTGATGATGAATTGCATGGATTAATGAATGAGGTTATGGAAAAGACAAAAGATAACAATAATCTAATCATAAATTTTGCAATGGCTTATGGAGGACAGGAAGAGGTCATTGACGCTGTAAAGAAGATATCAGAGCAGGTTAAGAATGGAAATTTTGATATTAACAAAATAAATGAGGAAAGTTTCAAGGATTTTCTTTACATGAAAGATTCGCCTGAACTTATTATAAGAACTGGTGGAGAAAAAAGAACTTCCAATTTCTTGCCTTATCAAAGCGCTTATTCTGAGTGGATATTTATTGAGAAAATGTGGCCTGAATTTGAGAAAGAAGATTTTGTTGAATGCATTCATGAGTTTGGCAACAGGCAGAGAAGGTTTGGAAGATAACTTTTATAAATTGAGTTTAGCTCTTAATTTTATGCACCAGTAGTTCAACGGCTAGAATGTTGGCCTTCCAAGCTTATGCGTAGAGAGCCGATGATCTGGGTTCGAATCCCAGCTGGTGCATTCCACAAGATTTATATACAAATAGTGTTTCGTGTGTTTTAGTGGATTTCTTAGATGTTTAGGAGGCTGGAAAAATGTTGAAGATAAATGATGTCGTGCCTGACTTTAAAACCAAGGCTTTTTACAATAATGAGGTAAGAGACGTAAGGTTAAGCGATTACAAGGGAAAATGGGTAATTATGTTCTTTTATCCTGCAGATTTTACATTTGTATGCCCCACTGAGATTGGAGAAGTAGCAGACAATTATGATAAATTAAAGGAAATGAATACTGAAGTTTTAAGTGTAAGCTGTGATACTGAATTTGTTCATAAAGCGTGGTTTGAGAATTCTGAAACCATTAAAAAAGTGAAATTTCCAATGCTGGCAGATCCAACGGGAAAAATATCCAGGATGTTTGGAACATATATTGATGAAGAAGGCTTGAGTTTGAGAGGGACTTTCATAATCGATCCTGACGGGGTTCTGAAAGCCTATGAGATTCATGACAACAGCATCGGAAGAAGCGCCGAGGAATTAATCAGAAAAATACAGGCTGCACAATTTGTAAAAGAGCATGGAGGAGAAGTCTGTCCTGCTTCGTGGAAACCAGGAAAAGGAACATTAAAACCAGGATTAAATCTGGTTGGGAAAATATAAGGAGGGATTAAAATGTTTGAATTACCAAAATTAGATTATGAGTATAATACATTAGAGCCATACATAGATGAAGAAACAATGAAAATACATCATTCGAAGCATCATCAGGCATATACTGACAACTTTAACAAGGCAATTGGGGATACTGATCAAAGTGCTGAGGATACAATTGCTAACCTGAATGAAATTAGCGAAGATAAAAGAATGGCTGTTCGAAATAATGGAGGAGGATATGTAAACCATAAATTATTTTTTAGCATTCTCAGAAAAAGTACTAAATGCCAAGGGGAAATTTTAAAAGCCATCAATAATAAATTTGGAAGCTTTGATAAATTTAAGGAAGAATTTTCAAATGCAGCTAAAACACAATTTGGAAGCGGATGGGCTTGGCTGGTGGTTGATGATGGAGAATTAGAAATTGTTAAGACCAATAATCAGGATAGCCCGTTAAGTTATGGGAAAAAACCAATACTCTGTATTGATGTATGGGAACATAGTTATTATTTAAGGTACCAAAATCGAAGACCAGAATATGTGGAGAATTTCTTTCATGTGATCAACTGGGATAAGGTAAATGAACTTTATATGGAAAACAAATAATTTTTATATCTATTTTTCGCTTTTATCATATGAATTGGAAATCCCATTTATTCATCAGCATAATTCTTTTTTTAATTTTCAGCTATTTTCTTAAAATTAATTTATTATCACTAAGCATAATTCCTTTAGCAATAGCAGTTTTAGTGTTTAGTTTATTACCTGATATAGACCATTCAAAATCAAAGATTTCAATATGGTTCAGACTATCCTATACTGTTTTAGGATTGTATTCAGCGTATGAATTCTTTTTTCATGGAAGAATTATTTATCTAATCGCACTTCTGCTTGCCATTGTTTTATTTATATTTCATATAAGCATTTCAGAAGATAGCTACAAGCACAGAAAGTTTCCCCACACATTTACATTTGGAATAATATCTGCAGGAGTATTGTGGATATTTACCAGTTTAACAATTGCACTTATTAGTCTTGGATGCTTTATTTTGCACTTGACCCTTGACAAACATATTTTAAGAGCACTTAGAGGAGATTTCGAAGCGTGGAAGAGGTTTTTCAGGAGATAGTTTTATATAACAATTTCCTTTCATAAATTCTATGGACCTTAAAAATATTAGGTGGGATTTAAGCGATCTTGGCAGGATAGAGAATATAGATTCTGAAATTAAGAAAATAAGAAAGTTAACAAAAAATATTGAAAATTACAGAAAAGATTTCAATGAAGATATTTCCTCAAAAAAATTCCTTAAAATATTAAATGAAGTTGAGGATTTGATGATTATGCTGTCAAAGATAGCTTCACTTGTTCACCTTGAGTTCTATAAAAATACAAATGAGCCTAAATTCCACAGCTTAGTCAGCAAAATGGATTCTTTGGGGGCTGAAGTAAGCAACAAGTTGATGTTCATAAGCATTGAATTCAAAAAATTCAGCGAGAAAAATGCAAAAAGGCTTATTGAAGAAATTCCCAGTCATCGACACCACCTAAGGAGAATGTGGGAACTAAAAAAATATACATTATCCGAGGAAGTTGAGAAAGTTATTAATCTTAAAGATGTAACGGGCATTAATACATTAAATTCCCTATACAGTGTGTTCACTTCTGGATTTACATATGAATTTGAAGGTGAAATTATAAATCAAGAACAACTTTTGAAATATGTAAAAGACATTGATCCTAAAAAAAGAGAAAGAGCCTATCAACTATTATTGAACAAATACAAAGATAATAAGAATGTAATCTCCATTATTTATTCAAATGTAGTTAGCAACTGGAAAACAGAAATGGAACTAAGAGGTTACAAAAGTCCAATTTCAATAAGAAACATTGCAAATGATCTTGAAGATAAAGATATAGATGCTTTGTTTAGAGCTTTTGAAAAAAATGCTATCATATTCCATGATTATTTCAATCTTAAGACAAAAGTGTTGGGAATTAAAAAACTTAGGAGGTACGATCTTTATGCACCCATATCCAAAATCAATAAAGAATTTAATTTCAATCAGGCTAAGGGAATAATTTTAGATTCATTTTCTGATTTTAAAGAGTTTAAAGAAATTGCAAATGGTCTTTTAAAAGATCATGTGGATAGTGAGATAAAGAAAGGAAAAAGAGGAGGGGCCTTCTGTCATGGTTCAAGTCAAAAAGTAAGACCTTTCATTATGTTAAGTTACAATGGTGATTTAAAATCAATGGAAACTCTTGCACATGAATTAGGACATGGAATACATTATAGTCTTTCATCTAAAAATAATATCTATGCCTACGATGCAGTGCTTCCAATGGCTGAAACTGCCTCAACATTCTGTGAAACAATCTGGCTTGAGTACATGAAGAAGAAGTTTCCAGACATAAAAAAAGACCTTGCGTTCATTGAGTTTGATGGAGCATACGCGTCTATTGCAAGACAGCTTAATTTTGTAATCTTTGAGAAAAAAGCCCATGAATTAATAAAGAATAACGGAAGCTCTGAAGATATTGAAAAATTATATTTTGATTTATTAAAGAAACATTTTGGAGATAGTGTTGAATTGAATGATTTGTTCAGGCATGAATATTTATACATCCCTCATATTTTTGAAACTCCATTTTACTGCTATGCATATGGATTTGGTTTATTGCTTGCGTTAAGTCTTTATAAAAAATATTTGGAAGATAATAATTTCAAAAAAGAAATTTTAAAAATATTTGAAAGTGGAAGCAATGATTCTCCAAGAAACATATTAAAAAAAGCAGGAATTGAAATGAATGAAGAATTCTGGCAAAAAGGTTTTGATTATCTTAAAAGTCTGATAAAAGAATTGAAATGATTGATGAAATACACAAAATTCTGAAGGGAGAAGTTAAGAAATATGATGTTCCAATCGCTGAACTAATCAAATTGAAAACCAAAAGCAAGTTCAAAACATTAATAATAACTATTCTGTCATCAAGAACAACAGACAAAACATTGCTTAAGATTCACGATAAATTATTTTCTGAAATCAGAGAGTTGGATGATTTGAGGAGACTTTCTGCAAAGCAGATTGAGAAATTGATCTATCCGGTTGGATTTTACAGAAACAAGGCGAAATATCTTAAGAGATTGCCTGAAGTAATTGACAATGAATTTAACGGAGAAATCCCAAATACTGTTGAAGGTTTGGTTAAATTGCCTGGAGTCGGAAGAAAAGTTGCAAATGTTGTAAGTGTTGTTGCATTTGGAAATTATGACATTGGAGTTGACACCCATGTTCACCGAATAATGAACCGATTTGGGTATGTAAAAACAAAAACACCAAATGAAACAGAAAATGTATTAAGGGGGAAACTTCCAAAGAAATACTGGAAAGATATAAACTACATACTTGTTGCCTTTGGACAAAACTTATGCACTCCTTTAAGTCCATACTGTAGCAAATGCTCTGTAAGAAGATACTGCAAAAGAAAAGGAGTTACAAAGTCAAGATGAATAAATTAATTGAACAAATAAATTTGCTAAGGAATAGTTCAGTCAAAAATAAAGTAGAGAATAGATTAAAAGAGTTTGAAAACAGGAAGGAATGGTTTTCTGAATTATGCTTCTGTTTGTTAACTGCAAATTCAAAGGCAAAGACTGCAATAAATATTCAGAATGAATTAGGCGAGGAAGGATTTCTCAATTATGACAGAGATAAAATAAGAGATTCTATAATAACTAACAAACATAGGTTTCCCAATAACAAATCCAATTTTATAATTGAGGCAAGAAAGTTCAAGAACATCAGGGAAGTACTAAATGGAAAAGATGAATTTGAAGCAAGAGAATTCCTAGTAAAAAATGTCAAAGGTCTTGGATACAAGGAGGCAAGTCACTTTCTTAGAAATGTAGGTTATAAAAATTTATCAATTTTAGACAGACATATAATTAATCTTATGGTTGAAAACAAAATAATTGAAAGACCAAAGAGCCTAACCAAAAAAAAATATTTTGAAATTGAAAAAAAATTCAAGGAAATCTGCGGGGAAGTGAAAATGAGCTGCGCTGAGCTCGATATGTACATGTGGTACCTCAAGACTGGAGAAGTCCTAAAGTAGAAACTTTTATAAATAAAAATTATCCAAAATTTTCAATGAGGGCCGAGATATTTAATTTCAATGAGTGGATAAGTGACGTTAATTCTAAAACTCTTAAAAGCAGGTTTGATAGAATAATTAAACAATCGGGGTTTACTGTTTTAAATTTTTGTGAGCATTTCTTTCAACCGCACGGGTATACTGCTCTGTGGCTGTTGGGCGAAAGCCATTTTGCGCTCCACACATTTCCTGAAGAGGACAAAACTTACATTGAGTTATCAAGTTGCAACAAGGAATTCTTTGATAATTTTATCAAATTGATTAATAAATAAGTTTTTAAAATACAAACTTCCATTTATTAACATGAAAAAAGAGAGTGAGAATATTCTTTGGTTTTCAGACATTAATAAGAATTCAATTCCTGAAGTAGGAGGCAAGGGAGCAAACCTTGGTGAGATGTTCAACATCAAACTTCCGATTCCAAATGGTTTCTGCGTCACTGCCCAAGCTTATAGAACCTTTCTTGAGAAAACGAAGATAGAAGGTGACATTTCAACTTTGCTGAAAAATCTCAATGTTGAAAATACTAATCAACTAGATAATATATCCTATAAAATAAGAGAGTTAATAGTAGAATCAAACATCCCTAAAAAAATTGAGGAAGAAATAATTGAAAATTACAGCAACCTTGACGTTGATAGCTCTTTACTTAGATCTGGCGGGGCATTAGACTTAATTAAATCGGGGAGAGGGAATGCTTTTGTTGCGGTGAGAAGTTCTGCAACTGCAGAGGATTTACCTGAAGCTTCATTCGCTGGACAGCAGGCGACATTCCTGAATGTAAAGGGGAACAAGGCATTGATTGAATCTGTCAAGAACTGCTGGGCTTCATTATTTACCTCAAGGGCAATTTATTACAGAGAAAGCAACAACTTTGAACACATGAAAGTTTACATTTCCGTTGTAATTCACAAAATGGTGAATGGTGATGTTTCAGGAGTTATGTTCACTGCCAATCCAACAAATAATGATTCAAGCGAAATAATGATTGAAGGAAGCTATGGGGTTGGGGAAACAATAGTCTCAGGAGAGGTTAATCCTGACAACTTTATTGTTGACAAAGAGAGCCTAAAAATCAAAGAGAAAAGAATAAGGAACAAACAACTAATGATAGATTATGATGAAAATCTGAACAAAAATGTCAAGAGAAGGGTTCCAGAAGAGATGGCAAATATCTCATGCTTAAATGACATGAGAGTAAAAGAACTTGCTGAGTATGGGAAAAAGATTGAAGAGCACTATGAAAAACCAATGGATATTGAATGGGGAATTGAAAGAAATAAACTCTACATCCTACAGGCAAGACCAATAACAACTTTAAAGAAAAAAGTCGAAAGTCATGAAGAGATTGTAGGAGAGGTCATATTGGAAGGGTTGAACGCATCTCCCGGTGTTGGTTCAGGAAAAGTAAAGATTGTAAGAGACACTTCTGAGATTCATAAAGTTATGGAGGGCGATGTCCTTGTTGCCATGATGACTAATCCAGATTATGTTGTTGCAATGAAAAAAGCAAGGGCAATAGTCACTGATGAAGGGGGGAGCACGTCCCATGCAGCAATTGTATCAAGAGAATTAGGAATCCCTGCTGTCGTTGGTACTGAAAAGGCAACTTCAATTTTAAAAGACGGTGATGAAATCACAGTTGATGGAAGCAATGGAAAAGTATATCGGGGAATAATTGGAATAAAGGAAGACAAAAAAGCTGAGTGGGATGGAAAGAAACTAAAAACAAAAACTAAAGTTTATATGAATCTTGGGGAACCTGAAATAATTGACAGGTATAAGGATTTACCTTTTGATGGCATTGGCCTTATGAGAATTGAATTTTTAATTACAAGTTACATTGGGAAACATCCACTTTATTTGATTAAAGAAGGAAGACAACACGAATATATTAATAAATTAGTTGAGGGGGTTTCAAAAGTTGCTAGAGCAATTTACCCAAGGCCTATGATTGTCAGGTTCAGCGATTTCAAAACAAATGAGTATCATGATTTGGAAGGCGGAGGGGAATATGAGCATAAAGAAGATAATCCGATGATTGGATTCAGGGGAGTTTCAAGATACGTTTCTGATGACTTTGTCGAGGCATTTAAACTGGAATTGAAGGCAATTAAAAAAATCAGAGAGCGTTTTGACAATGTTCATGTAATGCTTCCATTTGTAAGAAATTCAAATGAAGTGAGGAAAGCACTCGGGATAATGAGTTCTGAGGGATTAACAAGAAGCGATGATTTCATGATTTATTTGATGGCTGAAGTTCCTGCGATTGCCATCATACCTGAAGACTTTGCCCAGCTGGATATTGATGGAGTTTCAATTGGATCAAATGATCTGACTCAATTAGTTCTTGGTGTTGACAGGGATAATGAAAAGCTTGGAAGAATGGGCTACTTTGACGAGAGAAACAAAGCCGTATTGAAAGCTATGGAAAATATAGTCAGAGTGTTCAAGGAAAAGGGAAAATATGTGGGAATCTGTGGTCAGGCACCTTCAAATTATCCTGAAGTAGTTAAGTTTTTAGTTGAGAACAATATTGATTCTATTTCTGTAAATCCAGACAAAGTTGTTGAGACGATGCAACTGGTCCACCAGATTGAGAGCTAGCTAGGGGATATAAACGATCTGGAAATAATATACTCCATACATGTTCTGGGGAATCTGCAATCCCATATAATTCGAGGTTTGGTGAGGACATTCTCATTCCTAATAATCTTTCACTTAATCCTTCTGGACCACGTTTATGTTTTTGGCTATCAAGATATTCACCAATAGAATCTCGGTTTAAATAAAATATTTCCATTTCATATCCATTTACATCTAATCTAGACCTTGGAAACCACATTGAAGATTCATCTGCAAAACTAATACAATAGTGCTCGTCATTGTGAGGCAAAGCATAGTTCAATCTTGCAATCCTGCTTTCCCCCCCCTTGTTTATCACTACCACAACATCTTTTGGGTCTAATTGTACCATAAACTTAAACAATTAAAAATACTTATAAGCCTTTCTAATCTTTCTACTATAAAGTGATTAAAGCGAAAAGTTTATAAAGTAGTGTTTCTACCAGATAGTAACAATAATATTACCGAAGGAGGTTAAAAATAAAATGTTAAATGAAAATCAAATATCTGATCTTGAGCGGAAATTACTCGACATAGGTAACTTAGTTAGTGTTTCTAAAGGAATAGATAAGTCTACTAGTTCTAAAAGAGGACATCTATATGAAAATGCTGCAATGATGATTGCTGGACCAAGAGTTATTGGAGAAGGAAAAGACGCAAGAGAAAATAAGGCATATACGGATTTAATAGAAGAGATGAGATATAGTCCGGAATATGCTCAGATGCAAATTAATGGTGCAGTAAATATCAGATCTGAAGAAATAAAGAAAGAAGTCGAAGATAGTAAAGATAAATTATTGGAAACGATAGCTAATTCAATAAATTCAAATTTAGATAAAGCTAAAAATAAATCTGAAGCTGCTGAAATTTTAAAATTGTATTTGAATGACCTTATTGACATCAAAGATCCTTCACAAGAAGAAGCTGATGAAACTGTGAATGATGAATTTAGGATGAAATTAAGAATACCTTACTCATTTGATAGAAAGGGCTCAATAAGTCAATACAAAGAACTTATGTTGAGAAGTGTGGCAAGTGAGTTTTTGGCTGAAAAAGGTGAAGGCAGCAATAAGAAGTATGAATTAGATGTAAGCAAAATCAAAGACAGCATAAAAGAGGTTGTTGGTATTGCAAAACTCTATACAAATACTAAATTTGTTGAGAAAAACTACAAACCTAAAGAAGAATAATTTTTTCTTTTTTTTTATTCTAATTTTCTAACAATTCTGGCCATTTCACCAACGAAAGAATCCACTTGTTTATGATATTCATCTATTTTTTTAGAAGGAACATTGATCATGCTGACATTTGACTCGTGCATTAATCCATAAATTTCTCTGTACAAATCAACATATCTTTTATTTAGCATTTTTTTCTTTACAAAATATTCTGTTAACATTTCTGGAACATGTTCTGGTGATGGTGCTACCTGATTTGCAATCATCAAGGCTGCATGCGCTGAATCAACAAGCGCCCAATACAAAGAGTCTATTGCGAGGTAAATTCCATACTTTGCCCTCTGAAGATGGTGCGGTGCCCTGTTTAATGCGTTGTAAATTGCCTCGGGTGAAGGCTTTACCAAACCTCTTGCCAAAAGCATTTTCAACGGCTCAAAGAAACCTCCTAAATCGACCAATGACTTACCATATCTTACAATATTTATTGCAACAGGCTCTCCATTCTTGAATTCCTGCCAGAAAGTTGTTAGTGTAACTGTATTTACATGCAATCGGTCCTTATTGGGATTCTTTGCTATTATTTTAGTGAGTTCTTCACGATACCAAGCAATCAATTCCTCATCCCATTGTATAGTTGCATCATCAATGAAAATTATAATATCAATATCATTTGGATTCTTCTTGTCTT
>Ga0209541_10009215_pt1 | contig 16036 bp, 17 predicted proteins | sample RifCSPlowO2_01_FD_184027 | JGI IMG/M metagenome (GOLD analysis project Ga0209541, IMG submission 184027) | Groundwater microbial communities from Rifle, Colorado - Rifle CSP2_plank lowO2_0.1 (SPAdes) (version 2) | ecosystem: Environmental > Aquatic > Deep subsurface > Groundwater | place...
ATAGTCACAATATGTTCAGAACGCTCTGTATTTATAAGTTCGATAAGTGAGGCAAGTGTCGTCGTTTTACCCTGTCCCACAGGGCCCACAACAAGGAAAAATCCTTGCTGTCGCTTTGCAAAATTAGCAAGTATGGGCGGCAGTCCCAACTCCTCAAGTGTTCGTATACGGTCCTGTACCAGGCGAAGCGCAATGGCAATACCCCCTTTTTGGAAAAAAGCATTCCCTCGAAATCGGATTTTCTCACTGTATGCGTATGAAAAATCAATTTCCTGATTAGCTAAAAAACGCTCTTTTTGTTCTGGTGACAAGAGTACCGTGACAAGACCTAACGTATCTTGTGGCTTTAACGCTACCTTTTTAAGAAGCGGGACTAACACATCATTGACACGTATCGTAGGGTGGCTACCAGCTGAAAAGTGAAGATCTGAACCCCCTTCTTTCACCACGATATCTATCAACGCATTGAGTTCTGCTTTGTAATCCATAATTATGTTTTCAAATGTTTGCTAATAACAGATGAAACGGTCTCTAATACCTCAGAGGGAATCATGTTCGCTTTTACAATGTATTCATCTGCGCCACGATCTCGTGCACGTTCTATGTCACGGTCCTCTCCTTGATTAGAGAGCGCGATTAAGAGCGAGTGCTCCGCAAGCTTTTCTTTCTTAATCACTTCAAGCATCTCTAGACCGTCAACCCCGGGCATAACAACATCAAAAAGTATAACGTGCGGGACAAGACCGTTACGCAACTTATTAAGTGCATCTTCTGCAGATGTAGCGCTCTCGACATTAAATCCTTGCTCCTTGAACTTTAAGGTATACATGTCGAGCAAAAAGGTATCGTCATCAATAATGAGAATCTTTCGCGGTTCATTCATAATTATATTTCAGCTTGTTTATTCTCGTCTGTTTCTGCTTGGGCGACGTCTGAAGCACTTCCAGATTCTTGAGCGGTATTTTCATCAAGGATATCGCCATCTAAAAATTCAGAACCCAGAGTATTAACCTCTTCAAACGGGATAATTTTGTGCAATGATTTTATAATAGCATCTTCTCTCATTGAGAGCATTCCTTTTTTACGAGCGGCTGTGTAGATGTCTGATTCGACAGGATTGGTAAGAATTATACGCTCAATCTCTTTATCCATCTGCATGACTTCATAGACAGCAACACGTCCACGCGTACCGTTAGGACATTCGGGCGTTGGCTGTGCTTCATACAGATTCTTTTCTTTAGAAAAATCAGGCTTGAACTGTTTTGGTAAATCTTCAAATTCTCTCTCAATCATCAGCTTGATACTTCCTTCAATAGGGATTGGCTTTTCTGCTCCATTACAAAGACGTCGAACAAGTCTTTGCGCAATAGCGCAGATAAGAGTCGGCGCAATAAGATAGGGGTCAACACCCATGTCAACAAGTCGCGGGATAACACCGACAGCGTTATTGGTATGGATAGTTGAAAGCACAAGATGTCCGGTAAGCGCCGCTTGAACCGCGAGCTGAGCGGTTTCTTTATCACGTATCTCGCCAACCATAATGATATCGGGATCCTGGCGAAGCGTCGTACGCAATCCTGTTGCAAACGTGTATCCAATTTCGGGACGAATTTGGGATTGATTCATGCCGGGAATGTTGTACTCAACAGGATCCTCAAGAGAGAGGACATTTTTCCGCTCTCGATCAAGTAAATTTATCATTGAGTATAGGGTTGTTGTTTTCCCAGACCCCGTTGGCCCTGAGATAAGTATCATTCCGTAGGGACGCTTTATGGCTTCCTGCACAAGCTCAAGATTCCTCCCAGAAAGTCCCATTTCATCAAGCTCCTTTACACCCTTCTCAGAATCAAGAATACGCATCACCACTTTTTCGCCATTATATGTAGGAAAGGTTGACACGCGGAAATCAATCTTTCTTTCCATTACATTTGCCGTAAAGCGCCCATCTTGCGGTTTCCGCTTTTCATCAAGACGCATTGAGGAGAGAATTTTAATACGGGCTACAATTGCCTGATGCACTTTAGAAGGAAGCACAAGGGATGTATTTAAAATGCCGTCAACTCGAAATCTGACACGAACTTTCTCACCAACATTCTCAATGTGCACATCAGAAGCATTCCCCTCAACAGCATAACGTAATATGGTTGCCACGATTTTTGTAACGGGGGCATCCTCTTTAAGCGCTTTGTTTGCTGAACTCTCATCATCGCTTGCCTTGTGTGAAGTAGCGCTATCTCCGGCTTCAATATCTTTACTTGCCTTTACAACTTCACCTGAAATTTCACTTTCAAGATCAGAAAGCGCCTCATTCACCTGCCCCGTTAACCCTTTATACATTTCAAGTACCCGCTTGAAATCGTTTTGAGAAATAAGAAATACCTTAAACGGAAGTCCTGTTTTTGATGATATAAAATTAAGAGCATCAAATGCATCAATGTTGTTGAGGTTGGTGACACCAACCTCAAGCACATTGTCAGTCACCGCAAGGGGTACAAATTGGTAGTGACGAGCTGACTCTTCTGGGATGTACTTTAAGACATCAAATGGAATCGCTTCTTTGCCAAGTTCTCGTGTTGGAACATGTAAAGCCTCTCCTTGCGCAGCTAACACACGAGCGCTATCAACACCTCGTTTTTCAAGCACAGCGTCAAGTGACTCTCCCGTCTCCTCCATTTCTTGTTGAATCGACGCAACATCTTTGCTCGTAAGGATATTCTGTTCTATAAGCGTCTCGAGAAGATTCATTTAAAAATAAGTATACTAAGCACATGCCTCACCTCTCCAGAAAGAAACAATACCCGCGCACAATGATACGTTACTGTGCATTCTTTGAAGCCGAGCGCTCTAGAGATGCGAAAGGATTTAACCGGCCAGCCGGTTCAGTCTCGAGTATTCGGCTAAAATCTACAAGACTCCTAAATTCTGGCGATTGAAAAACTGTTGCGTCGAGCTTAATAGACTTCATTGACAATAAAAGTGCAAGAAGTTCTTCGTCAACCGTTGTGGCTCCTGCAGTACTGCCGTTACTGGTAAGCGTATCTGTTTGATCCCCCGAAAAATAAAATAAGTATACAAAAGCAAGCACTGCAAAAATGACAAGGGCAAAAATTGTTAATTTATATTTTTTAAGAGATTCCATACTGTTTACTTAAGCCAATAGGTAACGAGACTAATATTGTACGTGAGCACATCTGTATCAGGTTCAGCAGATACGGAAAGCGTTGATATATCAACTAAGCGCAAGCTACGTTCAATGTCAGTAAGAAAAAGGAGGAAATCTTTGTAAGATCCTTCCGTACTGAAAGATATAGTAACCTTTTCGTAGTCTTGATCATCTGCTGGCTCAGTGGCGACAGCTCCTCGGCCATTTTGAGGGGTCTTTACATCTTCATTCACAACCGAGATGTCATGGATACGCATTTTGTAAGCGCGTGCGATATCATCTGCTTCTAGAATAAGTCGAACATTATCAATGTTATCAGGAAGCAGTGCCATTAATCTCCCGACATCAATGGGGTCAAAATTCTGATATTTAGTAGCTAATCGTTCACGAATTTGCTGTAATTCGGCAGAACGATTAAGAGCCTCGTCAAACTGCGCGGCGCGAGCATTAAGTATAGCGATATCTTGATACATCGGTTGGATAAATGTAAAGACAATAACCAGTGCTGTTCCTATGAAAATAATGGGGGCTATAAATTTCATATATGCATTAAACTACGGAGTAACACTCGTGTCTGTAGTATCTTCGGGCACTCCTTCACTCTGTGGTGAAACACTTCCCCCATCGTTGGTAGAGGTGGCACTATCTTCTTCAGGTAGCAAAGCTTCTGCAACCGTACTATATGACAACGCAGACGGTACAACTTGTGTTGTGAGTTCAAAGATAACGTTACCAACCTTATCAAGATTAGGGTTCACAATAAGTGGATCAATAAAAGATCGCTCTGCAGAAAAAGCATCCGCCTGTAATGCAAGTGAGGCAAAATTATATGCGCTCCCCTTGAGTGACAACGTGATTCTACCATCGGGAAGTACCACATAATCAAGGTTGTTAAATTGGACAGTTCTTAAGGTTATGTTTGAAAGCAATTGAAACAATGCAGACGGTGCGGTATGTTCCTTAAGCAAGGTGGTGGCAGTAATAAGGCGTGTATCAAGCCGCTCAATTTCTTGTATAAAAGCAGGAGCAAAGGATGCTCGAGCACTTTCAAGTGCCGTGCTCTTTTCTGCAAGCTGTGTTTCCAAAAGACCTTTGTAAAAGAAGAGGCCCCCCCACCCAAGACATGCTCCAACAAATATGACAACGGAGAGCATGAACACTAGGCTCGGCGAACCACGCCGATGTTTCGGTTTGCTTTCAAACGATACGGGGTTCTTAGGAATAAACGATGATTGAATTCGTGGTTCCATTCGTTTTTATAGAACTGCATATGCAGTTGCTTTTAGTATATCGTACCAATAATTACTGGCTATGTTTTTATAAACACCCCGCTGTTGAAAAACCACACCCTATTTATTCGCTCGCTTGCAGTTTACGAAGAGCAAGTCCAACGGCAACAGAAAACTCCGGCCCCACCTGCTTTAAAATATCCTCTAAAAATGCTGGGGCATCCGTTTTTGCAAACGGATCACCAAGAACAACATCCGTTTCAAGTTTTTCTTTTGCTAACGGCAATAGCCCTTTGAGGACAGACCCTCCTCCCGTCAAAACAACACGGCTAATGTTTCTATTGTATTTTCGCTCATAAGAAAGAAATACGCGATTTACTTCAGAGAGAATGCGATCAAGTGGCAATCGTAGTGCCTCAATGGCGGTAACATCATCTGTTATGAGACCTTCAAGACGCTTCTGTTCTTCGGCTTTTTCAACACTGAGGCTGAGGGCTCGAGAAAGTGAGAGCGTTAAATCTTGCGCTCCTTGGTTGATAAGGTGCGACATTTTTACAATCCCATACTCAACAACATATAATTTCGTCTTTGCGGCGCCTATATCAAGTACACCAACCGGTGCAAGAGTTTGCCCAACCGTAGCTCTAATACTGCTAAATATTTCAATTTCAAAAAAATCAATATCCAGATGTGCTTTTGTAACGATCGACTGATACATGTTGAGTACATCATTGTGGATAGCGACTAGCAGTATGTTGGTTTGAGGAGGAGCGCTCGCGTGTGTCTTTTTGAAAACTGCGCGATCTTCACCATGTTCAGGGAGAGTATCTTCTTCTCGCTCTGGCAAAATAAACCAGTCAAGCGAAACTTCATTCACCGGTACAGGAATATATTTCCTCGCTTCAAGCGGAATCATTTTCTCAAGTTGTTTTTGTGGAAGCCCTGGCATGCGTATCATGGTGACAAGACTGGACGTAAATGGGATAGAGATGCCCCCCGTTTTAGATGTTACGTTTGCTTCTCTCATGACATCAACAAGCGCCTGCACTAATTGATCTGTCTTAAGCGTAACGGCCTGCCCGATTGCCCGATTAGCATAAGGACCAAGTGCTATTTCTCCATATGTATCCAGCTTTGCCACACCATGTTCGCGCCTAAGTTGTACTACTTTAATAGCCGAAGAGCCCACGTCCACACCAATGACGCTTGCTGGTTCTCTTTTGAAAAAATCGATTTCGTCACCGAACTTTTCAATAAGTTTGGAAAAGGGGTTCTGCATGATACACAAAAGGTGTCTAATATAGAATGTAGTATACCATTGTGTGTACCCTTCTGTATGATGCAAAAAAAGAAACTCCGTGGATATGTTGCGTCTTTATTCAAGAACATTCGTTCGTTTATTTTTGTAGTATTCGATTTCCTCTTCCCTCAAACTGATTTAGAGCGTATTGCGAGCGCCATGACAGTGGCAGATATTCAAAAATATGTTTCAGTACATACGGAAGAAAATGGTAGTACGACACTCTTTACCTATCGCACCGCCCTCATGAGGAACATGATTTGGCTTCTTAAATATCGAGGACATAAGGGTGTAGCCACTACATTCGGGATTGTGGTAAGTGAATACCTCATGGAAACTCTTGCAGATGCAACACTTTTTGAAAATGCCATGAAGCCACTTCTTGTCCCTATGCCACGTTCTGAACTCCGAATGAAAGAGAGCGGTTTTAATCAAACGGCGCTTGTGGCCCAGGTGATTGCTGAACACTGTGGCAACCTGATACTGGCAGAAAATGCCCTTAAGAAAACAAGAGAAACAAAACCACAGACGACACTTTCTAAAAAAGAGCGCCTCGTAAATCTTAAAGGTTCTTTTGAAGCTGACCCTCGTGTAGTAAAAGGGCGTACTATTATTCTTTTTGATGATGTTATAACAACAGGAAGCACGATGCGCGAAGCACAGAGTGCACTCAAACGTGCAGGAGCACGGCATGTTATGTGTATCGCTATTGCGAGATAAAAAAGACAAAGTACAAAATAAGTAAAATGTATGCTATTTTATGCGTACTGGAGGGCTGGCTGAGCTGGGTTAGAAAGAAACTGCTTTCTTTTAAACCGGTATTGGAGTGCCGGGCCACGAAGCCAACGGTTCGCGAAGCGACCTCCATTTGAATAAGGAGAATATTATGGAGGGTTGGCTGAGTGGCCGAAAGCGCCTCACTGCTAACGAGGTAGGGGGTAAAACCCCTCATGGGTTCGAATCCCATACCCTCCGCCAGCAAAATACGAATACGTAAGGTAACCTTACGTATTTACTGTTGTCGTCAAGCTAAGCGTTCAGACGGTCGCCAAAATCGCCAAAGCGTTAGGTGTTCCAATGGAAGATTTGATAAAATAATTTTATGACCAAAAAAGAAATGGCCACAGGTGTAGTACACAAAGTACCAGCAGATATGGAAAAAGCGTTAGCTTCTGACGGGCAAATACTTGCCAAGTGGAACGACCTTACGCCAATCCAACGCAATGAGTGGATTTGCTGGACTACCATCGTCAAAAAACCGAAAACGAGAGCCGAACATATCGAGCGCATGGTTGCAGAGTTAAAAGAAGGCGAACGGCAACCTTGTTGCTGGCCCGGTTGCCCGCACCGACGACCTAAGGCAAAAAATGGTTTAAATAACCAAGTACAACTATATAAATTTATGCAAAAAACAATTACATTTTTCATGTTTGTTGGCGAGCAATGCGGCAAAGCCGAAGAAGCAATGGAGCTATATACATCGCTCTTTAAGAATTCGGAAATAAAATATATTGAGCGTTGGAAAGCCGGAGAGCCGGGCGGTGAAGAAGGGCTTGTCAAACACGCCACATTCACAATAAATGGTCAGGAATACATGGCTAGCGAGAACTCGTTAGAGCACAAATTTGCATTCACCCCCTCAATCTCAATTTATGTCAACTGTGAAAGCGAGGAAGAGATCGAATCGCTCTCCACAAAGCTCTCAGAAGGCGGCGGCGTGATGATGCCGCTTGATAACTATGGATTCAGCAAAAAATTTGGATGGGTTGCCGACAAGTTCGGCGTGTCGTGGCAACTAAATCTTGCCTAAAACTTTTGCCGCCAAAGTATTGGGCGTTCCAATGGAAGATGTAGTAAAATGAAAAGAATTGAAAATTAATTAATAAAATATATGAAAACAACAAATTATGTAGACGGGTTTGTGCTCGTTGTCCCAAAGAATAAAGCAGAGGAATACAAAAAAATGGCGAACGGTGGTCGCGATTCATGGATGAAGCATGGCGCACTTTCGTATTTTGAGTGTAAGGGCGACGACCTCGCACCAAAAGAAATGGGCAACATGAAGACACTCGGCTTTAAAGAAATGGCAAAAGCGAAAGAAGATGAAGATGTGTGGTTTTCATTCATTACTTTCAAATCAAAAGATCATCGCGATGAAGTGAATGCAAAAGTGATGGAGGAAATGGGTGCACAAGCAGATCAATACAAGGATTTTGTTATGCCGTTTGAAATGAATCGTATGGCAACAGGAGGATTTACGGTAGAGGTCAGTGACGAGTAGTGTGTTTATTGCCGCCTGCAAGCGAGCTGGAAAAGCGAAACAGGTACCATTGGAGTTCGATTGCGCCTCGGGACGCGCTCCGCGCGTTGCAATCATGGTTTTTCCTCGAAATGGGTTCGAGCAAAGGTGGTACACTCACCGCCGAAATTGAAAATCGGAATTGGAATCTAGTTGTAAAGATAGAGTTGGACGAGAGCCCAAACCCAATCATTGAGACAATCCAAAGGATTGCCAACGCTCTCAATGTTAATATTATGGACTGGATTTTTCTTTCATTACTTGCACCACTATTTTGGGCTTCATCCAATTTTGTGGATAAATACATACTCGGTAAATACACGAAGGGAATCTCTGACTTTGTTTTCTTTTCAACAATCACTAGTTGGCTTTTCTTCGCCGTAATGTTTCCTTTTGTAGGAACGCCAGAGTTGAGTATTTATTCTTTAATTCCGATTGCAACTGGAATGATTCTTGTTTACTCCTATGGTTTCTATGGAAAAGCACTTGAGCAAGGCGACACCTCCTCGCTCGTAATTCTTTTTAAACTCATTCCCGTTGTCACCGTTATTTTAGCTTTTGCGTTTTTGGGGCAAACCTTGTCCTCAAACGAACTCGTCGGATTTGTAATCGTACTGGCAGGCGCAACCATAATTTCATTTGAAAAAACCAAAGGAATTTTTATCAAAGGTTTTGGAATGATATTGATAGCAATTCTCATGTGGTCTGTAATGACCTTATTCATAGATTATGGACTAACAAAAATGTCCTTTTGGGATTATTTCATGCTTGATAACTTGGGCTCTGCTCTCGCGGAGCTAACAATGTTCATTATTCCGTCGATACGCCGACAAGTTATTGAGGGAATTAAAACCGCGCAACTTGGGAAATATATCTGGTTCTCTTGGAATAATGTCTTGGATTTTTTGGGGCAAATGAGTATCAAAAAAGCTCTTGCAATCGCACCGTCCGCAGGGTTAGTTACAGTCGTGATGCAGGTACAATCTTTCTATGCAATTATTATCGGAGTGCTTCTAACGCTTTTTATTCCACATATTATCAAAGAGGATATCTCCACGAATACACTGATTAAGAAGATTGTTGGAGCAGTAATTATGTTCTCGGGTATTTACATTCTTCTAATTTAGCTATGAATACAAAATTATGTAAAATTTATTGTCTTTACTCCGCTCTCTCATGCTGATATTGTTCGCCAAGCTCTCGGCGAAGCTGGAGCGAGAAAAATTGGAAACTATGACTTCGTAGGATCATGACCTCCAACGTCATGACTGGATCGATGAACTTTTGAAATAATTTTGCATATGAAAATCATAACTTTAAACACATGGGGAGGGAGAGTTAGCAAGGAGTTGATGGATTTCTTGAGTAAAAATCAGGATGTTGATGTTTTTTGCTTTCAAGAAATCTATCACCGAGCAACACACGTCCATGTCGAGCAAGGTGGTATTGATCCAAACTTGACTTTATTTGATGACATGGAAAAAGTGTTGCCGAACCATGTTGGGTATTTCCGCCCGAACTACATCGAAACATATGGGCTTGCCATGTTTATAAAAAAGGGGTTACAAGTTGAACTAGAGGGTGAATATTATGTCCACCGACATAGAGGATATATCCCTGAAGGAGAAGCTAGTAATCATGCTCGTAATATACAGGTAGTCGTTCTAAAGACGAATGAAGGTAAGCTAAATATCTTCAATTTTCATGGATTGTGGAACGGAGATGGAAAAACCGACTCGGAAGACAGACTGAACCAGTCAAAAAAGCTCGCAGAATATATCATGCAATTTGAGGGAGCAAAAATTTTGTGCGGGGATTTTAATCTGGAGCCTCAAACCGAGAGTTTGAAATTGATAGAGAATTTACCAATGCGAAATTTGGTAAAAGAATACAAAATCACTTCGACGCGTACTTCATACTATACAAAAAAGGTTAGATTCGCTGATTATATGCTGGTGAACGACGACGTAAAAGTAATTGACTTTAAAGTGCTGCCAGACGAAATATCTGACCATTCAGTACTAAAACTGGAAATAACTTTGTAAAGAGAATCGTGACGTCCTCGTGACGTCCGGCGTCACGATAGGAGGAAAAACAAACACCTCATTTAACAACGCCACTTCCCTAATTTACTAAACATACTACAATAAGTGTATTCACATTAGCCATTAGTATTTTTTATACGCTCTCTATATGAACACTAACATATCAAAAGCGACCCCAAAAGATAGGATCATTCTCTTTATCATAATTGTTATTGCCGTTGTTGCCGTTATTGCTTTCCTCCTGCCATTCGTTGGGGAAACACCGACCATACCTGAAGAAGAAAACATTTACAGAAATACTGCTCAAAATATGCAAACACAAACAGACGAGGTAATCGGAACAGGGCAAGATGAAGAACAAAAAGAGGCAAACGGCGATCTCATGGTAAATTAATCACATGAATAACAAAAACCAAACAACACTCTTCCTTCTTCGTATTGGTGTAGCGCTTGCCTTTATTTACCCTGCCGTTGCGGCTTTCTTTGACCCATTTTCATGGATTGGTTTTTTCCCGAGTTTCTTGCGCGATCTTTTTTCAGGACATGAAACCCTTCTCCTCCACACGTTTGGCATTACAGAAGTAGTAATAGGGTTGTGGATTTTAATCGGGAAAAAAATCTTTATTCCAAGTCTGTTTGCTTCCGTCTACCTCGCACTTATTGTGCTTCTCAACCTCTCTCTTCTTGATATCGTCTTCCGAGATATTTCAATCTTTGCTATGGCACTCGCTCTTACGCTATCCGAATATAAAACAAATCAGACAAACCCTATCGAATAGCGTTTGAAACGGCGCTCACAACACCGCGATCAAATGGTCCGGGAATGAATTTCTTCTCGTGTGGCTTCTTTACCACATGTGCAAGCGCTTGCGCCGCTTTTACTTTCATAGTATCGGTAATCATGCGAACGTTGTGATCAAACGCCCCTCGAAAAACGCCGGGGAATACAAGCGAGTTATTAACCTGATTAGGATAATCAGACCGGCCTGTTGCTATGATACGAGCTCCGGCTTTCTGTGCTTCCTCAGGGAAAATCTCAGGAACCGGGTTCGCAAGCGCAAAGACAATAGGATTGTCACGCATTTCTGCCACTTGTCTTGATACTATTTTCTTAGGACCCGATACACCAATAACGGCATCTGCTTCATACATCGCCTCATTGAGATCTCCGTGTACATTCCTCTTATTGTATTTAACAAGCGCTTGTTTATGCACATTAAGATCCCGCCTGGAACTGGAGAGAACTCCCCTGCTATCGCACATAACAATATCGCGCACACCAAAATGATAGAGTAATTTTGCTGTTGCAACACCAGCAGCTCCCGCTCCCACAATAACAATCCGTGATTTCTTTATATCTTTCTTTGTAATTTTAAATGCATTGATAAGACCGGCGAGCACAACAATAGCCGTACCGTGCTGATCGTCATGCATCACGGGGATTGATAATGCCTTCTTTAATCTGGCCTCAACTTCAAAGCATCGTGGTGCGGAAATATCCTCAAGATTAATACCACCAAACGTTGGGGCAATGCGTATTACCGTTTCGACTATTTCATTGACATCTTGTGTATTTAGAGCGATTGGAAATGCATCAACGTCTGCAAATGTTTTAAAGAGAGCTGCCTTCCCTTCAAGTACTGGAAGTGCGGCTTCCGGGCCAATATTACCGAGCCCGAGGACTGCCGAACCATCGGAGATCACCGCAACCGTATTGTGCTGTATGGTAAAATCACGAGCGCGTGATGGCTTTTTTGCAATATACGAAGATACGGCACCAACTCCAGGAGTATAGGCTAACGCAAGGTCTTCCTTAGTTGTGATGCGCGCTTTGGAAACTACGCTAATCTTCCCGCCCCACTTCTTATGTAGCGCGATAGATTGCTGGCCAATATCTCTTTTCTTTGCCATAGGTTGAAACATTATATACTACAGATGCCATGAACGGAAAAGATCTCATTATTGACACTTTTCGACTGACACCAAAACAGCGTGCGGCTCTTCTAAAATTACACTTAAAAACAGTGCGCGATTTACTCTATCACTTCCCTACACGATATGAAAATATATCAAATATTATACGAATCAAGGAATTAAAAGAAGGGGATGAAGCTATTATTTATGGCAGACTTGAAGATTTGAAAACACGTAAGGCATTCCGTTCACGCCGCCCTATTGCGGAAGGATATATATGCGACGAAACAGGACGTATGAAAATAATATGGTTCAACCAACCCTATATTGCAAAAATGTATGCTGTTGATGTCCCCGTTAAAGTTGTGGGGAAAGTTGGCGGAGAAAAAGGAAAATTATATCTTCCCAACCCCGAAGTTGAGCAACTCCCCGGCCTCCCTCTCGAAGGCGACGACTCTCTTTTCCAAACCAACGGAACAACAGAAACACTTTTCCCTATTTATCCAGAAAGTACCGGTATTACATCAAAGTGGTTTCACCACGCGACAAAAAAAGTGCTTGTAGATGAGTTCCTCAAAACCATAGACGACCCCATCCCACAAGAAATCCTTAATCGATATCACCTACCTTCTTTACAAAGCGCACTTGTGTGGATGCATGCACCTCAAAATAGCAACCACGCAAAAAGTGCTCGAAAACGATTTGCCTTTGAAGAGATCTTTTATATCCAGCTTGAACGATGGCGAGATAAGAATGAACGGATACATAAAAACGCATTCCGTATTGATATAGAGAAAAAAGAGTTACAGACATTCATTGACCGGTTCCCGTTTAAAGCAACGAAAGCGCAGTTAAAGGCCATCGATTCTATTATAAAAGATCTAAAAAGCGGTCACGCTATGGCACGACTACTCGAAGGTGACGTCGGCTCGGGAAAGACAGCCGTTGCGGCATCAACTGTCTATGCCATTGCAACAACATCCCCCTTGCGAGCAGATGGCACTCGACAAGATTTTGGCCGTCTTCAAACGGCATACATGGTTCCAACGGAAATATTGGCAAAACAACACTTTGAATCATTTATAACCTTCTTTGAGCATATGCCCATAAATATTGGGCTTATCACCGGAAGTAGTTGTAAAAAATTTCCATCCAAAGTCGATAAAACAAAGGCAACACATATTTCACGCGCCCAGCTTTTAAAATGGATCGGAAACGGTGAAATACCAATCGTCATTGGCACCCATGCGCTTATTCAGAAGACAGTCGCATTTGAGAATCTAGCATACGTTATTATTGACGAACAGCATCGCTTTGGGACAATGCAACGTCATGAGTTACTTCGCAAAGACAACATTGCCCCCCACCTTCTTTCAATGACAGCAACCCCTATTCCGCGTACCCTTGCGCTTACTATGTACGGAGATCTTGATCTCACCGTGCTTGATGAAATGCCTGCAGGGAGAAAGCCCATTGTAACGGAAATTGTATACCCCAAAGAGCGACCGCTTGTATATGAAAAAGTTCGGAAAGAACTTGAAGCCGGCCGACAAGTTTATGTTATTTGTCCGCGTATCGAGGAGCCTGATCCAGAGAAAGAACAGGCACTGAATGTAAAATCAGTAGTAGAGGAATCCTTGCGTCTCAAGAAAGATGTCTTCCCTGAGTATAAAATCGAGTACCTCCACAGCAAAATGAAGCCAAAGGAAAAAGAGGATACTATGCGAGACTTCGCGAATAATACTACACATATTCTGGTCGCAACATCTGTGGTCGAAGTTGGTGTAAACGTGCCAAATGCAACCGTCATCATCATTGAGGGCGCCGAACGTTTTGGCTTGGCGCAACTACATCAATTACGCGGACGTGTTTTGCGCAGTACAAACCAGGCGTACTGTTTTGTATTTGCTGATGCAAAAAGTAAGACAACGCAAGAACGCTTGAGAGCATTCAAGACAGCAAAAAATGGCTTCGAGCTTGCTGAGTTCGACCTTTCCATACGCGGAGGCGGTGAGCTCTACGGCAGAAACCAATCAGGACTTTCTGACATCGGTATGGAAGCGCTTAAAAATATTAAAATGGTTGAAGCCGCACGTAGCGAAGCAGAAGAAATGATTACCACTGATCCAAAACTCGCCAATCATCCACTCCTCAAAGAACGTGCGGAAGAAAAACGCACACACCTGCATTTCGAATAAAAAACGCCTACACATAATATGTGCGCGTGCTTGGACTCGAACCAAGGACCACCGAGGTATAAGCTCGGCGCTCTACCAACTGAGCTACACGCGCCTGTAGTTACTGTATCTCAGCACCACACAAACGTAAACAGAGTTTATGCTTCTTTAACAGAAGGCGCAACGTGCTGAAAATTCTTTACTTCTTGATACAAGAAATACAGGTAAATGAGAGAAAGTGGGGTGAAGACAACTGAGAACGCAGCACCACACATAAGCACAAGTAATTTCCCCAAAAGAGGAAGAAATCCAAATACGAAACTAGACACCCCCACAGCTATGCCTATTCCAAACGCAATAACTAAAAGAAAGAGTAAACGTCCAAACACGGGCCACCAGTACCCCTTCACGTAGGAACGGCTTGTCTTAACGGCATCAAAACCTCGCTTCCCTTCAACTACAAAAACAATAAAGGAGAAACTGAACCACACAGAAGCAATAATCCCTGGAATCACAAAAAGAATGTAACCGAGAACTACCAGAACGCATACAATAATAGTAACCCAAAAATAAGAGAGAAAATTGTGAAGCGCTTTTTTGAAAGAATCCATAACCGTGACTGCATCTCGAGAGATAATGAGGAATAGTAACGTAAGTGTTGCGAACATTTCAACAAGCGCAATTAGAACACGTCCTACTCCTTGGACTCCGTGTGGCAACATTAACCCAAATAAAACAGCGAGAGCCGCGGGGAAAAGCATAACGGTGGTTACATCTTTAAAGTGCCCTTTGTAAAAATCCCACGACCGCTCAAATAGAGCGAGGGGTCCCGGGAAAGTGCGTGACTCTGAAGCAAAAGCAGAGCTATCTTTTTTTTCTACGTTTAACTCTTCAGTATGTAGTGGTTCGTCCATAATTTATTGTTATGCGTAATACAAGAAGTATAAAGCAAAAGACGAGAAAATGCACTGCCGTGCCTGCACAATCAATCCTTGCCCGCCTGCAAACAAATTGGTACGCTTGTTTGAGAAAAGAATCCCGAAACCCTCTAGGATAGCGAGGAAGAAATGGCTAACTCTGAAGCAACCCTTACCGGTTTGAGTCGAACTGTTAAGGGGGTGCACTTCCCTTACCCGCTTATGATTGCCGGTGGTGTCGTGAAAGAAGTCGGTAGTCTTTTACGATTTGCACCTACCGAAATAATTCCTGACTGGGGATCGATCGAGACCGTTGCCTCACCGGGAAATGGCGGTCGAGACTACTATGCGTCCTACGGCCCTGACGAAAGGCTGCGATACGGGCTTAATTGCCTAGGCATCCCCAACCCGGGCATGGACTATGTCGAGGAGCATGCGCGAGAAACGATCAAACTTTATGAAGGCTACGGGAAGCCGCTCGCATGCAATGTCTCGGGGAAAAGTCCAGAAGACTTGGTTCAGCTCATCGCGCGAGCGGTGAAATGCGGTTTCCCCGTAGTGACAGGAAACGGCAGTTGCCCTAACCAAAAAGGGCACCCCATCCTCTGCTTCGATACCGATGCAGTTGACTATGTCTTCACCCGAGTGGAAGAAGAACTTGGCAAAACAGATGCTGTCATTTTCTTCAAGGTGTCGCTGGGAATGCCGAGAAATATCCTCGCACATTGCAAAAAGCGCGTCGCGGATTCAAAGACATTCACCGGCATTATTACTGGAAATACTGTCCCGAATTGCTTTGACTTCCTCGAAAATGGAGCGCCGGCGATTCAAACCGAAAACGGTATTACCGTTGGAGGGTTGAGCGGCCCCGCAATACTCCCTATTGCACTCTCGGACATACGGTTCTGCGCCGAGGATATGCCACGGGGGAAAATCGTCGTCGGTTGCGGCGGCGCAAGCAATGCAACCGATGTGAGGAAAATGTTCTCGGC